>Ga0163179_10000025_pt1 | contig 142918 bp, 98 predicted proteins | sample AtlANTMetagenome_FD_109643 | JGI IMG/M metagenome (GOLD analysis project Ga0163179, IMG submission 109643) | Marine eukaryotic phytoplankton communities from the Atlantic Ocean - Atlantic ANT 2 Metagenome | ecosystem: Environmental > Aquatic > Marine > Oceanic | place: North Atlantic Ocean...
CGTCCTCCTCGGCGGGAGCGTCCTCCTCGGCGGGAGCGTCCTCCTCGGCGGGAGCGTCCTCCTCGGCGGGGGCGTCCTCCTCGGCGGGAGCTGCCTCCTCGGCGGGGGCGTCCTCCTCGGCGGGAGCGTCCTCCTCGGCGGGGGCGCCCTCCTCGGCGGGGGCGTCCTCCTCGGCGGGAGCTGCTGCCTCTGCCGTGGGAGACCCAGTTACAGCCCTGGCCTTGTTGAGAACTGCAAGAGCCTCCTCCTCCGTGGACTCAAGGGAGGCAGCGATGTAGTCTGCAGGCATTTGCAGCACCATATCCGGGGACACACCCCCGGCGCGATAAAGCTTGTCGGCCATCTGCGGATCAACCCCAAGTTCCTCGGCGAGACCCATTGCCGCATCCGTCACACGCGCCTCAAACTGCTCGTGCTGGCTTTCGTCCTTACGCACCTGCACATCCCAGTTCACCAGCTTTGAGGTAAGTCGTGCATTCTGACCACGCCGTCCGATGGCCTTGCTCAAGTCTTCCTCGTCCACCGTTACGTGGATGACCTTGTTCTCTTCGTCGAGATTGATCGAACGGATCTGGGCGGGCTTAAGCGCATCCGTTACGAATGCGTCGGGTTCGTCGCTCCAGCGGATGATGTCCACTTTCTCATTGTTCAGTTCTCGAACAATGTTCTTCACCCGCGCACCGCGTAAGCCAACACAGGCACCCACCGGATCCACCTTCTCGTCGTTACTGTAAACGGCCACCTTGGTCCGGTATCCGGCCTCCCGGGCAATTCCGCGAATCTCCACCGTGTGATCCGAAATCTCACTCACCTCCGCCTCGAACAGACGCCGCACAAAATTGGGATGACTTCGCGAGAGGATGATCTCCGGCCCACGGAACTCGTTGTCGACCGAAACGACGTAGGCGCGGATCCGGTCACCGATATTGTAATCCTCGGTGGACACCCGCTCCCGCGAGGGCATCCGCGCCTCGAACTTGCCCAGGTCAACCATGACGTCGTTCTTCTCAAAGCGTCGCACCGCGCCACTCACAATGTCCCCTGCCCGATCCTTGAACTCGTCATAGATCATCTCCTTCTCGGCCTGGCGGAGACGCTGCATCATCGTCTGTTTGGCAGTCTGCACCGCGATGCGCCCGAAGTTCTTGGGCGTCACGTTGAACTCCACCGTGTCATTCAGACCGGCTGACGGGTTCTTACGCTGCGCCAGCGAAATGGGCACCTCATTGAACTTGTCCTGATGATCGTCATCTGCCACCACCCGGAGGTTCGCAAAGATGCGAGTCTCCCCCTGTCTGGTATCCACCTCCGCGCGGAGGTCTTCAATATCCTCCGCACCGGGAACCATACGCCGGTAAGCCGACAAAAAGGCATTCTCAAGCGCCTCGACCACCTTGTCGCGCTCGATGCTCTTTTCCTTTTCGTAAAATTCTATGAGGGCGACGAGATCGTTCGTCATGATCTTCTGATCGTTCAGGTCTGGAGACGCAAAAGAGTGGGTCGCGGGAACCCACTCCTCGAAAGCATCAAGAGTTGTTCTGTTCCGGGCGCTATAGGCCCGCTCCCCCCACGAATCAAGCGAAAATACCGGGCCGCCGCCCCGCGCTCCTGCGACTGAACACCCGCCTCCCCGATTATCTGGATGGCCTACTTCTCCAGCTTTCTCCAACGCAGCCCACGCAGTTCTGCGGTCGTTTGCCAGGTGGCCAGTCCCAGTGGCGCGCACTTCTCAATATCCCCGAACCGCAGGCCCAGCTTCCGGTCCTTGGTGACGACATCCACCATCTCTTTCGTATCAATCCATGCCTTCAGGCTTTCCTTCCGCACCTCGATACGGATCTTGTACCATTGCTTGTCCTTGAAGCCCTGATAGCTCGCCGTCTCATTCTCGGACGCGTCCATGCCATCGATACTGGAAAAGCCGACAACCCCGCCTCCCCATCCCCCACAGATGAACGTCACGCAGGTCTTGGCATCCCGGACCGGCAGGGTGAGGCCACAGAAGAAATCCACTCCCGAAGTGCGGCGGGCCTCCACCTCGAGCTCGTAGGGTGCCACCGGAAGCTCCTTCCCGCTGAACACCAGTCCGGTCAACTGCGCACCCTCTTCAATCGTAAGCGTCCCATCCTTCCAGGTAGTCTCTCCCTCACCCCCGAAGTTGAGCGCCTTCCACGATCCCATTCCTCTCCCGGCCGGAGCCAGTGAGATCCACTTCCCGCTCTTCTCCTCGTCCCCTTCATTCGCCGACTCCGGCTTGTCAGCTTCCGCCATCATCGCTCCCGTCAGCAGGATCCCCAGAAAATTGTACACTCGCTTCATCATCTTCATTCAACTATCCACATCCTCCTACCCGGCATCAAGCCCCGTCCTTTCTCCTGTTCACGAACTTTCCGGCCTTCTCCCCCATTGACTCTCTTCCTCGATGCCGTTGGCACCCTGATCCATCCGGTCGAGCCGGTGGGGCAGACCTACGCCCGGCACCTCGAAGAGTGCACCGGAGAAACCGTCTCTCCCGAACGGATGCAGGCTGCCTTCCAACGGCTCTTCACCATCAGCTCTTCTCCCGACTATGGAGATCACCTGTCAGGACACGCTGCGGAGCACTCCTGGTGGCGCGGACTCGTCCAAGAAATCCTGCTCACCATCGAAGCCCCGCGGGCTCTCCAGCATGAGGAGGGCCTGTTCGACACCTACTTCAATTCCCTCTTCCAGCACTACTCCACCCCTTCCGCCTGGAAACTCTATCCCGAGACGACCGAGTTTCTTGAGGCTGCCGGCACACTTGGCCCTCTCGCGGTAGTCTCCAATTTCGACGACCGCCTCATCCCCATTCTGGATGGCCTCGGCATCGGCCCTTTTTTCGAGCATGTCTTCACCTCCGCGGAAGCCCGGGCCCGCAAACCTGACCGCGCCCTCTTCGACCTGGCCCTCGATCGCCTGAATTGCGCACCGCGGGAAACCTTCCACTGCGGCGACTCATTCGAAGCCGACTACCGGGGAGCCTCCTCTCTCGGGCTCCAAGCCTTTCACCTCGCGCGTCCGGAGCAGAGCCTCCTCGATTTTCTCGCGTTCTGCCGACAAAGCCTTGGATAGCAGGCTAAGAGTTCTCTTCCTCTACAGGACCGCCGGCCAACTCCACCCTTCCGGGCTCCTCATTCTGGCCCACCTCCACGAAAACCGGAGTGTGCTCCGCCTCTTCCGTGGGTTGGTTCAGCAGGGCATCGCCCAGAGGCCAACCGGGGAGCGACGGTGGCGGCGGCCCCCACCGCCGCCACTATCTCACCGGGCGATTCGCAAAACCCATAATGCAAATCGCGGTTGACCGAATCAAAGCAGTCCCAACCGCTTTCGACGCAATAAACGGGTGACATAGTTGTCACCGCTCCCTCAGTCCTCAAGGGACTCCCAGTCCAGGCTGTCACGCAAGGCCCTGTTTTCTCCCTGCAGATGACGCACTTCAGCTTCGGACGGCAGCTCGCAACGCGTCTCTTCAAATTGCCGTTGCTCCTGCGCATCGAGGGCGAACTCTGCATGATGAACACGCTTCGGCGAGACTCCCACCCAGCCCATCGAAAGATCCACTTCCAGGATGCGCGCCACCCACACCACGAAGGTCCCTCCGATCGCATGCGGAGTGTAGCCGCTGGTCAAACTGATGGAATAATGGTGCACGCACTGACCCGTATCTTCGCCATCCCCCTCCCTCACCGCATACTGGAGAGTCAGCCCCTGCGAACTTCTGAAAACACGGTCGTCCCGCTCCATTTCATCTTCATCCGAGGACAGAGCCTCTCCTTTTCGCCGACAGGCTGCCCGCGCCGCGCTCCTGGCCCCTTGCGCACACTCTACGAAGTGAGAGTCCGCAAAGATCCGGCGGAACAATGGCCCCTTCGCCAGCATCACGAAGACCACCAGCATGACTCCCCCGAAGAGCACGAGAGTCACGATCCCCATCACGATCCAGACCATGGCAGATCCTCTGCCCGCCACCCGGCCGTCACAAGCCGTGATCCAAAAAACAACCCTTCGGCTTCCCGGAGGCCGACATCCCGGCCAGAGGTCACACGCCCCATTCACCGGGGAGACCTATCCCGACGGGGCAGGGCCCCGATCAGCAAACCATTCTCGCTGGAGGGAACTTCGCACCCTCCAGCCGCCCTCCATCACCCCAAGATCCCTAGGGAGCCGGAATGGTCACCTGCACATCGTCAATATACCACCCGGATGCGATGACCGATTCGTCAGGGTCACTGACGAAATCAAACTCAAGAACAACCTCCTGGCCCAGAGCGGTGGCTGGCAAGTCAACCGAGTATTGCTCCCAGTCGTTCGCAAATCCCACCACACTGGCTTCCAAAACCGCCAGCTCGGTGAGCGTATCAGCCGCAAGAACACGCAGGGATCCGCGGTCACCCACGCCCCCGACGTCCTCGAACTCATCGATGTCCACCCACTGGTGGAAGCTCACTGTCGCTCCTGTCGCGGCGGTCAGATCCATAACAGGCGTGCGCAACCACGTGTTGGATTCTGCGCCATAGTCTGCACCGATGTTCGTCCCAAAGCAGTTCGTTCCACTCCTCGCTGCACTCGGCCCGGTGGCGGCCCCACCGGCCGGATCACCCCGCTCCCATGTGGTCAGCCTCTGGCCGTCAGCCGGGTCAAACCCGGTCGTCCAACCGGGGTCCCCGCCATCGAAGTCCTCAAAGAAGAGCGAAACCGGAGGAAGGGCATACTCCTCCACCCGGTAAAAGCGCTCCCGATCGGCTGGCCGCACAATGGTGTGCACGTTGCGAGGCGGGGAAGAGGGGATGTCAAAGATCCCGCCCACCTCCACCGGGTCCCATGTGGCCGGGGCGGCCGAGAGATCCGCAGTGGTCTTCAGGTTGTAGAACATCCCCGGCTTGCTTTCCCACTCGAGGACAAGATTGTCTCCATCCCGGTCAATGGCGAGCTTGAGCGGCTCTTCACCCGACCCCCGGCCGACGTCGATGGAAAAGGCATAGGTGCGGGTCAGGTTACCATGCCCGAAGCTGACCAGGTTGGCTCCAAGGACGGCCTCATCGAAATTCGCCGGGTTGGCGTGGTCGGTCGATCCAAAGGAGGTATCGGTATAAATACTATTGGTCACTCCGTCCGCATTTGTGTTCTGAATACCGGCCGCCACGGTAGCCCCGCCCTCCGGAATGGTGAACACACTCTCTTCTCCGCCAAAGGGAACACCCAACTGGATGCCTGGCTCGGTGTCGATGGTTTCACCCACCGCCAGAACCGTGTGATCGGCTGGCCCATTCACAATGGTCAGGAAGGGGAAGACCGGTTGCGTCGCTCCATTGGTGGCGTCCGGCGCCGCATTGTAGTCCCAGGCTCTGGCCTGGTAGGTCCCCGCCTCCAGGAAAACCGTATCAGTGATATTGATGTTCTGACGCATCTGGTTGCTGAACCCGTCGGAGGGCGTGTCCACCTGGCCAACCAGCTCCGGACCAAAGCCGATCCGGACCCAGCCGGGGCTGTTCGGATCATTAATGCCACTGCCCAGCGCAAATTCCTCGCCGTCCGAGCGCCCGTCGTTGTCACTGTCCGAATCGAGCGGGTCACTCCCCAGAGAATTCTCCACCCCATCGTCCAAACCGTCGCCGTCACTGTCCTCGGCGCTGGGATCGGTCCCGTCAGCGACCTCCTGGCCATCGCTGATAGAATCGCCGTCACTGTCCTTATTCTGCGGGTCGGTCCCGCGCTCGAACTCACCGGCATTATCCAGGCCGTCGTCGTCGGGATCACCGAGTGCGCCATTCGGCCCGTCCTTGGCGCCGGCAGCACTTTCGCCCGTAGATCCATCATCGGAATCGTCGAGGCCATTGGCCTCTTCCCAGCTGGCCGGCAAGCCGTCCCCATCCCCGTCAGTCACCTCGCCTTCCTCCACCTCGATCGCAAAGGCATAGGTCCGGCTCAGATTGGCATGGCCGAAGCTGTCGAGAGTCGCCCCCACACTACCGGCCTCATCGAAGTTTCCGCTGTTGGCGTGATCGGTCGTCCCGAAGCTGGTGTCTGTCAGGATGCTGTTCTGCACACCTGCCCGGCTCGGGTTCTGAATGCCCGCTGCCACCGTGGCCCCCCCGGCCGGAATCGTGAAGGTGTGGTTGTCCCCCCCGAAGCTTACACCGGTCTGCACGCCTGTATCCGGGTCAATGGTCTCTCCAAAAGCCACCACGGTGTGGTTGCCGGGGCCATTCATGATGGTCAGGAAAGGAAAGACCGGCTGAGTGACACCTTGAACGGTGGAAGCCGCAGCAGCATTATACTCCCACGAAGTCGCATGATAGGTCCCCGCCGGAAGAAAGACAGTATCCGTGATATTGATGTTCTGGCGCATCTGGTTTGCTCCGCTGTTACCGGCCGGGGTGTCCTGCGCGCCGACGAGATCTGTTCCAAATCCAATCTTGATCGCGCCAACGTCGCTGAAGAGAGCAACGCCGAGACAGGAGGTGAGGAGAGTCCGTTTCTTTGACATGGATAGCTTGATGGTTGGCAGCCGTTGGAGACGCTGCAATTCGATTCAGGAGAAGAAAAACGGGGCGGCCAGATTCCCTGGCCGCCCCCGTAGAAATTAGTTTCCGGAAAAAAGCGCGGTTTCTCTAGGACCGGCGGCGGCGAAGCAGGAAGAGACCGCCCAACCCAACGAGTGCAAGGCTGGAGGGCTCAGGAATCAGTTCCACCTCAACCGAGAATCCGTAGGTCCTTGTCAGGCCACCGTGCCCGCGGTTGGTAAGTGAAGCACCGATGTTGGCGGCATCGTCAAAGTTTCCGCTGTTGGCATGATCGGTCTGCCCGAAACTCGTGTCGGTCAGGATGCTGTTCTGCACACCCGCCTGATTGAGATTCTGCACACCCGCTGCAATCGTCGCTCCCCCGAGAGGGATGGTGAACGTGTCGTTTGATCCACCAAAGGCCACGCCGTTCTGGATTCCGGGCTCGGTGTCAATGGTGGCCCCGGAGGCAAGCACCGTATGATTACCCGGGCCGTTGATCATCGTGATGAACGGGAAAACCGGCTGAGTGACGCCGGGCACCGTGGAATCCGGGGCTGCGTTGTAATCCCAGCTTGTTGCCCGGTAAACACCCGGAGCAAGGACCACGGTATTCGTGATGTTGATGTTCTGGCGCATCTGGTTTGCTCCGCTGTTACCGGCCGGGGTGTCCTGGGCCCCGTCGAGGTTGGGGCCAAATCCAACGGTGACCGCGCCAGCTGTTCCAGCCAAGGCGAACGCAGAGCAAAAGGTGATCAGTGCTTTTTTAGACATGTTCGTGTTGCAGTAGTTGCGGGCTACTACAAACGGGGAAGCGCCCGGTGAAAAGGAATATCCCGTTTTTTTTTATTTTTTCACACCCCACCACTTTAATCCCCTCGGAGAGCAGCCCCTTGGTCTCCGCGGAACCCTCTTTTGGGCTGGAAACTGCGAAAAACGGTGGCAATCAGATTCCGCCGCGAACTGCGGCGCGCGCGCAGAGACCCACCCCGCGGGCCCTCCGCTGAGCGGCCTCGCTACCATCCTGGGCTCTCCTCGGGCCCTCCCCCTCGTTCCCCCCGCACTGGGAGACCAAGCAAAGTACGGAGACTGGGACTCGAACCCAGGACCAATTGGTTAAAAGCCAACTGCTCTACCAACTGAGCTATCTCCGCTTTTTGTTCGTGTTTGCTCGATTGGGGCGGCGGGAAATACGGTCCCGAGAGCGTCCTGACAAGGGAATTTTTGCCTTACCGGAAGGAATCCCGGGGCATCAGGCTGATCGCGATCAGGGGCTCCGCCCGGCAGTAGCCCCCTAAACCACACCATCTTGGACGAGCTTTCCTCTTTGGACGCCGGCTCCCTTGAAGTAGTTCTCCCCCTTCGCATGCCACCCCGACTTCTTCGCATTGTCGCGCTCCTGCCTCTCCTTGCCGTTCCCGAGACCCGCTCCGGGGATCTCCGCTTCGCGGGCATGCGCCTCGGCACCTCCTGGTATGTGTTCAGCGCCACGCTCTACAAGTTGATGGCAGAGGAGATGCCACCCGGAACGCGCCTTGAGGTTCTCGCCAAGGGTGGTGGGATTGCCAACCCGCTCCTCGTCGATCGCGGCAAGGCGGACGTGGCGCTCGCCAACCGGGCCACCGCAGTTTGGGCCCGGGACGGTCACCCACTCGTTTACGGCGGCAGGAAACACGAGGACCTGTGCGTGCTCGTCGGTGGTCTCAACAAGGTTCCGGTCTCGGTCCTGGTCCGGGAAGACTATCTCAAGCGGACAGGGCACAAGTCCCTCCCTGAGATTTTCTCCGGTGAGAACCCCGTTCGGGTCGTCATGAAGCCCAAGGGCAGCTCCGTGCCGGTGGTGGCCGACCTCATCCTGGACGCCCTCGGGACAAGCCGCGACGCAATCCGTAGAAATGGAGGCCGCATCATTCAGGTCTCCGCCAAGCAGATCCCCGATGTCATGCGCAACGGGCAGGCCGACGTCTACTTCGAGGCAATGCCCAAGGGGCATCCCGGAGTCACCCAGGTCAGCCTCACCGTGCCCGTGCGCTTCTTCGGCCTGCCCGAGAAGGTGCTCGCCAGGCTGGCCAGGATCGGACTCGAAACCATGGAGATTCCCGCTGGAACATGGAAGGGACAGGCCGGAGCCTTCAAGGCTGTCGATCTGGGAACGGTCATCCTCACGCACCAACGCCTTCCCGACCGGGTAGCCTACCTGTTCACCAAGACAATCTGCGAGGAGCGGGAGGCCCTCGCGAGGGCCCACAAGGCTTGGTCCGCGTTCGACCCCGAGCAGGCCTGGCGGCCGGAGAACTGCGGGATCGCCCTGCACCCGGCCTCCGAACGCTATTACCGCGAGCGAGGATGGATCGGGGAGGACCGTGATGAGTGACGCGGCAGAATCCTCCCCCGTAGCAGGCAAGGCCCGGTTCACCCTCCTCAGCCTGCTCGGCCTGTGCTGGCTCTTCGTTCAGCTCTACCTCCTCTTCTCACCGCAGCCTCCCATGGTCGGACGGCCCATTCATCTCGGGTTCGCGCTGCTCGTCTTTCTGGTCGCCAGTTCTCCGGGGTCCCGCCGCATCCGCACCTGCGTCGACCTCGCACTCTGCCTCGCGGTGGTGTCGATCCTGGGCTACTACGTCGTCTCCTGGCCCCGCCTTGGCTCACGCATGGAGGCGGTCGACCCCGTCCTCCTTTCCGACCTCCTCTTCTGCATCCTCTTCGTGGGGATCACGCTCGAAGCCGTCCGTCGCACGGTGGGCTGGTCGTTGCTGAGCGTAATCCTGACCTTTTTCCTCTTTGCCTTCATCGGGCGCCTTATCCCCTCCTGGACGTCCCTCGCCTGGATTCCCGAGCTTTTCAAATACAGCGGGTTTACCCCGGCCGATGCTGCCGAGAACTTTACCATGACGCCCAACGGGCTGCTCGGAATAACAACCTCCACCTCGCTCACCTTTGTCTTCTATTTCGTTCTCTTCGGAGCCTTCTATTCCGGAATCGGGGGAGGGCGGCTCTTCATCGACATCGGCCTGCGCCTGACTGGCAAACAGCCTGGCGGCCCGGCCAAGGCCGCGGTGGTTTCTAGCGGACTGATGGGCAGCATCAGCGGAAGTGCGGTCGCCAATGTTGCCACGACCGGCATCTTCACAATTCCCCTCATGCGCCGGGTGGGCTACCGTCCCGTGCGGGCAGGCGCAATCGAAGCCATTGCCTCTACCGGGGGGCAGCTCATGCCTCCCGTGATGGGCATTGCGGCTTTCGTCATGGCCGACATGCTTCAGGAAGACTACGTGACGATTGCCCTCGCCGGCTTGATCCCCGCCCTCGCATTTTACTGGTCCATCTTCCTCTCCGTCGACCTGCACGCCCGGCGGACCGGACTGGGAAAAGCCGAGCCGGGAGGGTCCGCGAGGGAACCTGTCTCCTCCATTCTTCGCCGCATTCATCTCCTCCTTCCTCTCATTGTGCTTCTCGGCCTCCTGTTCTGTGGGTTTTCAGCTGGATTCTGCGCAGTCTGCGCAACCGCGGCCTGCGTGATACTTGGTCTGCTCCAGCGTAACCTCTCCCCCCGCGAATGGCTCCACGTCCTCGTGAACGGCGTCCGGCAGGCTGCCACCGTGGCCATCCCCATTGCTGCCATCGGCCTGATCATCGAAATCGCGATTCAATCGGGGCTCGTCCTTGAATTCTCCGTCGACCTCATCGAACTGGGTGGCGGCAGCATGGTGGGGGCCATGCTCTGGATCGTCCTCGGGTGTCTTATCATGGGAATGGGGCTGCCCACGGTGGCAGCCTACATCATCGGTGCCGTTCTCTTCGTCCCGGCCCTTCTCGAATTCGGCCTGCCCAAGCTGGGCGCCCACTTCTTCGTCATGTATTACTGCGTGCTGTCCATGGTCACCCCCCCCATTGCGCTGGCCTCCTACACCGCGGCCGGGCTCGCCGGGGCTCCCGTGATGAAGACCTGCCTTACGGCCCTGCGCCTGAGTGCGGCGGCCTTCATCATTCCCTTTGCCTTCGTATTCAGCCCCGCCCTTCTCGCACAGGGATCGCCCGGAGCGATTGCCGGTCACACTGTCCTGCTGCTCGGCGGCACAAGCCTCTGGGCCGTGGTGTCCGAAGGCTGGCTCTTCGGTCGCCTTCTGACCCCGGTCCAGCGCGCCTGGCTCGGCCTTACGGCTCTTACCATCCTCACCCTGCCCGCCACTGTTCCGGCCCTCCTGCGCTCCCGGGAGTGGGGTGCGATGGGCACCTGGAGTGCAACCATTCTCCTCGCCCTCGCCGCCCTTGGTGTGGGCCTCGCATGGAGCCTGAAGAATGAACGCCACCGGCATGAATCCTGAACTCACTCCCGCGCAACAGGCCCGTCTTGACGCAAGGAACGGAGTAGCCGGGTCCACAAGGGGGGCCGCCCTTGGCTACGTGCAGTGCAACCTCGTGATCGTGCGCCGGGAGCTGGCCTATGATTTCCTCCTCTACTGCCAGCGAAACCAGAAAGCCTGCCCGGTCCTTGAGGTTTGCGACGCAGGAGACCCCGAGCCAAGGCGCATTGCGCCCGGTGCCGACCTCCGCACCGACCTGCCGCGCTACGCCCTCTACCGCAACGGTGAACGCATGGAAGACCGCGAGAACATCTCCGATCTCTGGGATGACACCCTCGTCTCTTTCCTGATCGGGTCGGGAATCACCTTTGACGAGGCACTCGAACGCTCCGGGGTGCCAACCCACCAGCACCGCTGGGTCGTGCGCACCAGCCTTCCCACCGAGGCCGCCGGGCCCTTCCATGGAAACCTGGTCGCAACCATGCGCTGGCTCACTCCGGAGCAGGCCAACATTGCAACCCGGGTCACTTCGCGCTTTCCCTTCAATCACGGTGCACCCGTCCACCAGGGCGACCCGTCCGCCATCGGGGCCGACCTCGCCTCTCCCCTCTTCGGAGATCCGGTCCCTTCCATTCCCACCGGGCTGGTTCCCGTCTTCTGGGCTTGTGGCGTCACCCCTCAGGCCGCTGCCGAAACCGCGGGGATCGAGCTCATGATCACACACGCACCCGCCCACGGCTTCGTCAGCGATTTGCGTGCCGACGACCTTATGGTCCCCTGACCAGGATCCCACACCGCGGGATTTCCCCCGGCCGTTCGGGAGAAGGGAAGGCTGCTCCCCTAGCCGAGGAGGGCCATCACCAGCCCGCTCCGGATCTTCGGCTGAAACCAGGTTGACTTGGGAGGCATGATCCTGTTCTGCCGGCAGACCTCGATAAACTGGTCGATCGTGACCGGGGCCAGGGTGACCGCCAGCTCATGGTGACCGGCATCCACCTGCTCCCGGAGGTAGACCGCGTCACGATTTCCCCCCACGAACGTGAGCTCCTTGGCCCGGGGGTCCTGAATTCCGAGCACTCCCGCAAACAGGTGGCGTTGAACAATATTGGAGTCAATCGACTCCGCCGCATTACTCGCGTCGAAGGCCGACTCCCGCGGAACCAGTTTGAGCCACATGCCCTCGATATAGATCCCAATCTCATGAATCTCACCCGGCTGATAGTCGGCTACCGTCAACTCCTCGATTTCAAAGAGATCCTCCAGGGATTCCTGCAGACGCCCGCGGGTGATGCCGGGTGCGCTGACAAGGCGGTTGTAAGGGGCCAGGCCCATCGTGTGGGCCGGGAAGAAGACCGTGAGGAACCCGCCCTCACCCCGCATGGCCGCAGCCGCACTCCGGTGATTGCCATCAGCCACGTAGGCATGGGGTTCGGCGGCCAGAACCTGCCGGAAAGATGCAATTTCGTCCTCATCCGTCACCAGCCAGATCCGGTGCGAGCTTCCGTCTGCATGGTCGGTGGCCTCAAAGTCGCAAGGTTGCCCGTCGGCATGGGTCTGCAGGGCGTTGAGGAGAGTATTCGAAGCATCGTCTACCGAGAGATTGACTGTTCCAATGATGGCCTGGGTCGCCTCGATAAGGTCGGCCCGGCCCTTGGCCTTCTCTTCACGGATACCCTCGTTGCGGATGATCACGCCATCCGGGGTCTCCTCCGTGCGGATGTCATCCGTGGGCGCCATCCCACCCAGGCCAATCTGGCGAACCCCGGGCCGGGCAGGATCAACAATCTCATACAGAAAAAGGGCATCCTCCACCACGCGCGTGGAGCCGCTTTCAACCAGCTCGCCCATCCTGGTCCTGCCCAGGACCAGAGCTTCGGCCGAGCCATCCACCAGAATCTCCTCCGCGCTTCCCGCATTACAGTGCGGCATGGTTACCCGGAGCACGCTCTCGGGTTGCACCTGCAGGAGCTCCCAGATCTCGCGATCACTCTGGAACTCGTCGTAGTTCGGACTGCAAAGACGTTGAGCGGCTTCCGTGTCAACGGGAACCAGGGCACGGCGGATCGGCTTGACTGTGACCATCGGTTTGGAAAAGGGCGCGACCCTGCCCAGCTCCTCCCCGGACGGTCAACCCTTTCTTGGAGGCACTTGCGCCTCACTAGCCTCAATCCGGTCGGATGGGACGATAAGAAACTCCTCCACGATGTGCCCGTCCATCAGGTGTTCGTCGATGATTCTCTCCAGCACCTCCGGGGTGCAGGAGTGGTACCACACGTCATCGGGATACACCACCGCGACAGGCCCCCGCTCGCAGACGCGCAGGCAGTTTGCCTTGGAACGCAGAATGCGTGGCTCCTGGTCGCCCAGCATCTTCAGACGCGCCTTGAGATACTCCCACGACTCCAGGCTCAAGTCACGACGACAGCACTTCGGCTTGCTCTGGTCGCAGCAGAGAAATATGTGGCGTTTTTCCTCGGATAACCCCAGCTCCCTTGCGATTTCACTCAGTTTTTCTTCAGCGGCCATCCTTCTTTCCAGTCAGGGGTAGTTCTGCGATCCAACGCCGGATCAGTTTGACACCCTCTTCATCCACGAGAGAGCTGCCAAGGAGCGGCATCTGCCCGGCCCCCCTCCGGTTCATGCGCGCCAGCAGTTCCGAACGCTCGGGATGACGAGGCACCACCAGGCGCGACCCCTCTCCCAGGGCCAACCCCACCACCGCCTTACGGTTGATAATGCCCATTGCATCGAGAGGCAGGCCGGACCTGAGTTCAATGCCAGCCCGACCGCCCAGCCCGGTCTCACGGTGGCAATGGGCACAGTTGAGGTCCAGATAGGTTCGCGCCCTTGACTCAAGGCTCCCGGTCTCAACATAGGGATCCGGAGTGGGCGTCCCCCTGCGCTCGCGAAGTTGCGGACTGTTCTGCAGGTAGCGCTCCTTCACAAGCCGGTCGAGCTGGTTCACTCCATCCGCACCCGGGCAATCGAGCTGCGGAGTGGTCAGGGAGATTGCAAAATTTGTTCGCTGGGTATGGCAGGCCATGCATTCCGCACGTGCAGGAAAGCGCCAGGGCTGGGATTTGCCACCGGGCAGTTCCAGGTCGACCAGGCTACCCCCCGCTTCCACCAAGTCGGCATCCGTTCCCTTCTCGTTCCAGCGGTAGCTGTATCCGCGCCACTGGCCGTCAAAGTAGAGCACCTGGGTTTCCACCCGTCGCCCTCCGAGGGACAAGGTCTGCGCGATGGCGGTGCCCGGACTCAAGTCCCAGCTTTTCACGAGGCGCCGCCCGCCGCTCTGCTTCATGGCGGGGCCTTCCGGCACGGCCACGAAACGTTCGGCAGTCGCCCCGTCAAACCAGGCCTGGGCATTGGTTCGGTAGGGAATCACACCCGGTGCCGGTTTCTGCTCCGCCGTGCTTGCAAAAAGGCCGGTCGCTCCAAGGGTTTCCGGCCAGGAGCGACTTGGCGGAGAGCTTGCAGCCGGAACCAGGCGAAAAACGTGGTTGGGCAGACAACTGACCAGGACCTCGTCGTCGTGATCCTCACTGAAGTCAACCGGTTGCCCGGGAACTTCCCCGATCAGGAAAGGCTTTCCCGGTCTTCCCTCCCGGTAATCGAAGGCCCACAACTGCTTCGTGAAGTAGCATCCATAAAGGTAGTGTCCCCGCAGGGCCGGAAGTTTCTCACCACGGTAGAACAGGCCTCCGATCACCGAACGCATCTCCGTGTGCGGGTGCTCGACCGCCGGAAGGGCATGCTCCAGCGTCGGTCCCTGCAACCGGTTGGCTGACCGGAAGACATGCGCCCCCTCGAACGCGCTCCACCCATAGTTGGCCCCCCGCTCGATCCGGTGAACCATTTCCCAGTGCTCGTCACCGTTGTCCCCCAGCCAGAGTTCGCCCCTTTCCGGGTGAAAACACATGCGCCAGGGATTGCGCAACCCGTAGCACCATAGCTCGGGCCGGACCCCATCCTTCCCTGCAAAAGGGTTGTCGGGCGGAATCCGATAGCGACGCAATCCGTCCGCACCATGCACATCAAGGCGCAGCACCGATCCGCGAATCTTCGCCACCTGCTGCCCCACGTTATCGGGGTCTCCGGGCGCCGAGCCGTCACCGGCAGTGACGTAGAGGAAGCCATCCGGCCCCCAGGCAAGATCTCCCCCGTCGTGACCATTGCTCTCCCACGCCAGGATTTCCTCGCTCTCGCCCAGCCGCAGCGGGGAACCCTCCAGCACCTGGAAGCGGACCAGCCTGTTCATCGGGGTCCCGTTGCGCGTACTGCAGCGCACATACAGGAACGGTCGGCGCGGATAGTCGCGATCAAAGACCGCGCCCAATACCGTGAGGCGAATCCCGGCAGGGGTTTCCTTTTTCCCCGCGAGGTGCCGGGCGAGGTCGAGCGTGAGGTGGGGCGATGCTGCCCCCGAATCAATGGCGCAACTCCAGAGTTGACCTCCCTGCCCCACCACCAGGACCCACCTGTTTCCATTGTCCACGTAGGGCACGACCATCATGGGCCTCTGGAAAGTGCCATCCGGGAACGCCCGCTCAGGCTCGCACAGGAAGGAGCCCCTGCCTGCATCGCGCAGTGCGGCGTCATCCCAGCGTGGGGCTCCGTCCTCGCCCAGGCCCACCTGGCCCCCAACGGCAATGCACGCACTGAATCGCAATACGCCGGCCCACCGCGCCATCCACCGGGTATTAACCGCCTGCGCTATCGCTGCTCGCGCTCCTGGCTGCCGGGGAACGCGCGCCCGGCCTTTTTTCTTCTGGAGTCTGCGCACCATCACTCTTCCCCTGACTGTGGTAGACGGATGGGGGGAGCACTGTCGATATTTTCCAGTGATCACGGCACCTGAGACCCTGCACCCGGAACCAAGACCCCGGGCAGGGAAGCCCAAAAACTGCACTTCCACGAATTCACTAGAATAAATCACCCCTTGCCGACGTTTATTAGTTGGAACCGATTTTCTGAGTGGACGGCCACCGGGGGGCTTTTTATGGGTTTTTGTCTCCCGTGGCCGTTCACCCTCTCCAGGGGAAACCCTCTATGTGCACTTCTCCCCTTCGTTGACCATGAGACTTCTTACCCTCGCCCTCGGTGCCAGCCTCACCCTGCCGCTCGCAGCTCAGGACAAGCCAGCAGGCGACCCCGGCAAAAAAACACCCCCCCCGGTTCCCTCCACGACCAAGGCCATCCCCAGGAGCAAACCAGACCCGGAAAAGACAGCCCGCGACTTCAAGAGGGCCGAACAGTACCGGGCCGAAAGGCTCACAGCCCGGAAAGCCCGCCAGGCCGAAGCTCTCCGGGCCGCCCGCGAGAAGGCAGAGGCAATCAAGAACGGGACACTGGGCGTGGCCAAGGTGGTTGTCCCCGCCGAGAGTTCCTCCGACGACAAACTGCCCGGAACCTGGATTCTCCAGAGCGAAAGTCTCGGCCGGTCACTCACAGAACAATTCCAGAAAGCCGCCGGCCGGGGAATGAGCTTCACCCTTGGCAAACTCAGCGGGGACTACCTCGCCGAGATCAATCCTGAAAAAAGCAAGATTACCATCCACTGGAAGGAATGGAAGATGGAGAGCGTGGCGAAGCGAGACGAGTTCAAGGCGACCCTCGCAGTGTCCGTCACCGGAAAACAGGAATACAAGGTCGTAAAGCTGACCAGTGGCGAGACTCCCGGGAGCCGTAAGATCCTTCTTGAGCTTACGCAGGATGATACGAAGTCCCAGAGTTTCTTCCAGGGCACGAAGATTCGCAGCAAGGTTGACCTGCCCGGCCTCACCAGCGGGCACTGGTCGATCAGCGAAGGCGTTCTGCACCTTCAGGGAACCAAGCAGAAGGTTCCCTGGCAGTTCACGCGGAAATCCGAGGACGACCCTGAGGGGTGATCCGGTGCGCTCGGCGGACGGCCGCTTCAGAGCAACTGCGTCTGGGCCAGGAGCCGGTAAGTTCCTTCCGAAGCGATCAGTTCGTCGTGGCTTCCGCTCTCCACGATCTTCCCCTTTTCGAGAACGTAAATGCGGTCGGCATGTTTGACCGTCCCGAGGCGGTGGGCGATGATCAGGCTGGTCCGGCCCTTCATCAATTCGTCAAGGGCTTCCTGCACAAGGCGCTCGCTCTCAGAATCGAGGGCACTGGTAGCCTCGTCCAGAAGGAGAATCTTCGGATCGGCCAGGATGGCCCGGGCGATGGCAATACGCTGTCGCTGCCCCCCGCTCAGCTTCACCCCGCGAGGGCCTACCATGGCCTCATAGCCTTCCGGAAAGCCAGAGATGAAATCGTGCGCGTGCGCCTTGCGAGCGGCCTCTTCAATTTCCTCCTGCGTCGCGCCCGGCTTTCCGTAAGCGATGTTTTCACCCACTGATCCGCCGAAGAGCAGGACATCCTGAGGAACCACGGCCATCGCACCCCGCAGGGTCGCAAGCGAAAGGCTGCTGGCGGGGTTGCCATCAATAAGCAAGCCCCCCCCCTGTGGGTCGTAGAAACGAAGGAGCAACGAGAAGAGCGTCGACTTGCCCGCGCCACTCTGTCCGACAAAGGCAATTCGTTCGCCGGTTCCGGCCCGGAAGGATACCTCATCAAGGACCGCATTCTCCGGCCTCGACGGGTAGGCGAAACTCAGCTTCTGCGCCTCTACCTCACCCTGCACCTCACCGGCTTCCTCCCCGCCTCCGCTGATCTCCGGCTCCTCGCCGAGGATTTCACGCAGGCGCTCAGTTGCCCCATTCGCCTTCTGGATCTGGCTTACTATTTCAGGAAAGGCACCCAGCGAGGCACCCACGAAAACACTGAACAGGATGAAAGCCATGAATTCAAAGGGGGTGATCTCGCCCCGCGCCAGCATGCCCGCCCCGAACCAGGCTACCACCGAGATCGTCCCGAACAGGACGAAGATGATGAAGGACACAAAAAGCGCCCGCACCTTCGCACCCCTGATCACGACCCCGAGGTATTCCCCCAGCGCGGATCCGTAGCGCTCCTCCTCATGCTCCTCGTTGCCATAGGCCTTGAGCTCTGCGATCCCCTGCGTGCTCTCTTCCAGCACCACTCCGCTCGCCGCGAGGCTGTCCTGCGCCTGCCGTGAGTAGGAACGCACCCGCCGCCCGAAAATCGCCACCGCGAGAATGACAACCGGGATCATGGCCAGCATGAAGAGAGACAGCTTCCAGCTCATGATGAAGATAAAAACCAGTCCACCCACGAGGATGACCGACTGCCTCGCCAGTTGAGGAACAGTGGTGAGAAGAGTTTCCCGGAGCACGGCCAGATCAGCCGAGACCCGGTTACTCAGCTCGCCCGCCCGGTGATTTTGAAAGAACTGCACCGGAAGACGCACCAGCCGCGCGAACACATCACGTCGGATGTCGTTGAGGGCGCTCTCTCCCGCCTTGATGAATCCACGCACGCGCCAGTAGGCGATGAACGCCTGCACCGCCAGGATGACGAGCAGGGTGAGGACCGTCCTGTTGATGCTGGCGCTCACACTCTCCACATCCAGAGTGTCGCTCGCCTGGAGGGCCTCTGCGAGCGATCCAGCCGGAATTCCGATGAGCTTGCTCAGATAATAGGGAAACGCCAGCGAGAGACCCGCCGTGACGAAGAGCGCGATCAGAGACGGAAGAAAGACGGCCCGGTAGCGATCGAGATAGCCATAGAAGGAAAGCGCAGAGATCCTCCTGTTCTTCTCAGGGGCATCCTTGGCGGGCTGTTCCTCCGGCGGCATGCGCGGATGGGACACCATGGGGTAGGGTTCGTCAATGCACCAACGGTCGGGTGATCACTCAGAAATAATTTCTGGTGGAAGCCCCCTCGTCAGAAAGCCCCGGCCTCCCTCTCAGGCAACATGAAGGCAACATGAACAGAAGCCCGGATCGCAGCCTCGACAAGGAGAGCCTATCCCAGCTCTCCTGCCCTCCTCACGGCGTCAGGCTTACCTCCAGTCGATAAAACATGCGCGGGCCTGCCGGGCGCTCAATTTCGTATTCGATGGTCTCCACGCCCTCGCCCAGCGCACGTGTCAGACCAACCTGGCTCAATCCGGTGACCGCAGTGTAGTGCGCAGTCTCCGCGTCCGCAGTCTGTGTAATCTGCCAGTCCAACCCGCGCGCCGCCGCATCGAGCCGGACGCGGACCGTAAACCTGATCTTGCTTGTCTGCTGTGCGACAGTGAATGGGCGCAGTGGCTCATCTCCCTCCGCAGGATTCAGAGCGGCAAGGTATTCCACCACATTCGGCCAACTGTCAAAATCGGCATCCTCCCCGGGCGCAGTTCCACCCGCCACCCCGAAGGAGGCCAGCCATTCGTCATAACGTTGCTGCGAGGTCCTGAGTTCGTCATCCAGAGCCGGCTGGATGGCAGCCCTGATGGCACTCTCATGCTCGCTGATGCGACTCGCATAGGCACGACTTTCATCCAGGTCGTTGCCTGCGGTTATGAAGGTCCAGTCATCACAGGCTCCGTTATCCTTTCCGAGATAGAATCCCGCCGCGTCGAACATGGCCGCGCTGAACTCCGTTCCATCTCCACACGAACTGTTGCTGTCGTAGGCACCGTCCACCGCATAAAGAATACCGGCAAGTTTCCAGACCCCTGCGTCCCTGATGAAAACCCCTCCACCCGAATCTCCGGCGGCTGGATGGCATTCGTCACTGCCCGCCGCGTCGTCAAAGTCAGTCAAGAGCATGGGCCCTTTCGGGCCGGCACTTCCAAAGCCATCCACCCTGTTCGTTCCCCAGCGCGCTCGCCCGTCAGCCGGCAACCAGCGCCAGCCACGCGTCGTGCTGGAGCGCACAACCTCCGCTCCGCGGGACCTCCCCCGCCCCATCATCACCACCTCTTTTCCCTGCTCATTCGAGCTGGCGTAGAGCGGCGCATAGGAGGGAAAGTTTCCATACACTTCGAATATTCGCAGGTCCGTGCCCGGTAGATCCATGGCTCCAACCCCGTTGTTAAAATTTGGATTTATATGATACACGCGATCACTGGCTTCACCCGAAAACCATGTCCTGTGGACGAAGGTTGTGGACCCCTTGCCGATGTGAATAGCCGTAATGAAGTGCCGGGGAGAGATCATTGTGCCGAGGAACGTCTTGTATTCCCCCTGATACTGCCATCCCGAGCCAGTCAACGCCCCCCCCGGGGCAGACTCCATGTTGTGGGCAGGGTCGCCCGTATCGTAGAAGATGATGGCCTGCGAGGCTTGGACACCCAGAAACAGGCTCAAAGCAATCCGGGCGGCTGGGGGGAGCATGGAGAACATCGTTGGGCGAAATGGGTATGCATCGATAATGACGAACCAACCCCCCGGTCTGATGCACCATACCGCATTTTCCGGACTGCGCCACGCGCAATGTTTCCCTGCGGCGAGGACTACCCAGCCTCCTGCCCCAGGACCTCCCGGGCGGAGACCCGCGCCTCCGTATCCGCCACCAGCAAGGCCTCAAGGGAGGGAGAATCCACCACCTGATGGTTCGCCATGACCTCTTCCACCAGGCCCCAAATTCGGGGGAAGGGAAGATTTCCCCCGAGAAACGCCTCTACGGCAACTTCATTGGCCGCGTTCATGACCGCTGGCAGGGTCCCGCACCGGTTGCCCGCCTCCCGCGCCAGACGCAGGGCAGGAAAATCCTCCACCCGCGGCTCTTCAAAATCGAGCCGTGCCAGGTTCGCAAAATCAAGCGGCTTGAGGGAATGGGCTACCCGGTGCGGCCAGGTCACCGCATACTGAATGGGAAAGCACATGTCGGTCGTACTCAATTGCGCCAGGACACTTCCATCCACGAACTCGACCATCGAGTGCACGATGCTCTGCGGATGAACCACGACCTCGACACGGTCCATTTCCACCCCAAAGAGCCAGCGGGCCTCGATCATCTCCAGTCCCTTGTTGAAAAGAGTGGCGGAGTCGATCGTGATCTTCGGCCCCATCTTCCAGGTAGGGTGATTGAGAGCCTGTTCAGGAGTCACACCTCCCAGACTCTCCCTGCTCGCTGTTCGGAAAGGTCCCCCGGAGGCCGTGAGGAGGAGGCGCCGGACCGCATCGGCTCCGCCTGCATTTCCTTCCAGGCATTGAAAGATCGCATTATGCTCACTGTCCACCGGCAGCACCTTCACTCCAGCCCGCTCTGCCGCCGCCATCACAATCTCACCTGCCATCACCAGGATTTCCTTGCTGGCCACCGCCAGGTCCTTGCCTGCCTCGATTGCATCAAGAGCCGGCTGCAGCCCCTCCGTTCCCACGATGGAAACCAGCACCATCTCCGCTTCCGGAAGGCGTGCCAATTCCCGCAGACCCTCCGCCCCACCATGCACCACCGCTCCCTCCGGGGCTCCTTCTGCAACCGTGTCGCGCAGGCTCTCGTCCGCAATCGCCAGATGCTTCACTCCGAATTCGCGGGCCTGTTCCGCCAACTCCGTCGCTCGACGCCCCGCCGCGAGCCCAACGACCTCCATGCACTCCGGAATGTCACGAGCCACCTTCAGAGCGCTCGTCCCGATCGATCCCGTGGAACCGAGGATGACCACCTTCTTGCGCGGCATGGGCTGCTCTTCCATGAGATCGGACGTCAAAAGAAAACCCGGTCAGAGGACTGCCAGGTAGAGATAAAAGTAGGCCACCGGCAGAGCGAAACAAAGGCTGTCGACAAGATCGAGGATTCCACCGATGCCGGGCAGGACCTGTCCGGAGTCCTTCACCTGCAGGCTCCGCTTGAGAATGGATTCCGCCAGGTCCCCCACCATGGCCGCAAAAGCCAGCAGGAACCCGAGGACCGCAACGTGTCCGGCCCCGAGCCAGACCAGGCGCTCTCCGGCCAGGGCATAGATTCCAAAGGCGCCGGCCTGCGCAAACACAAGCGAGCCGAGATAACCCTCCCACGACTTGGCAGGGCTGATATGGGGGATGGCCTTGTGTTTTCCGATGAGGGTTCCCACCAGGTAGGCCCCCATATCGGTGAACTTGGCCACCAGCACGACCAGCAGGACAACCCAGAACCCGGAAGACACCGGATCGTCAACAGGAGGGCAGAGCGTCAACCGGATGATGAAACCCGCAAACAGAATCGGAATGTAGATGAATCCAAGCACTGCCAGGGTGACTGCCCGCACGGAGTCGTCATTCTCAATGGGGAACTTCAGTCGCAGAATGAAGGAGCCGAGGGTCACCGCCGCCAGCCCCATGATCTCATTGACAAAGTCCCCGGTCGCATCGAGCGACCCTGTCACTGTCTGCCCCACCAGCACGGCCAGGAACACCACTCCAACTCCGATTCCCCACCGCCGGCATTCCCCCCCCGGCATCTCCCTCGTAAGAACAAGAAACTCGAAACTCCCCAGCAGGGCAAGGAGTGCCACCATCCCGGCAAGGGCCCACAACTGCCCACTGGCAAATACTCCCGCTACGATTCCCCAAAGGAGAATCGTACTGGTGAGCCGCGCCTTGAAGGATGCTGCGCGGGAGGAACCCTTGCTGGGCGCGGACGCCATCTTGGCACGCATCCAAGCCCCTCGCACCGGCCCGCGCAATGCCAAATCCCACTCCTCCCGCACCCGGAATCATTCCCCGGGACCCACAACAGAAAAAAACGCAACCAATCCGCAGTTCGCCTGTTTCATCCCAACACACGGCCAAAACCCCGTGAACCAATCCACTACACAATGATGAAAACACTCCAAGTATTCTCCCTGATCGCGGGGATCCTCGCCACGGGATCCCTGAGTGCCCTTGCCGAAGACGACAAGGGTAAGAAAAAGCGCCCACCCCGTGCCGAGCGCGGTGAGCGTCCCGAAGGCGAACGCCCCCGCCGCGGTGGTCCCCGCCAGGTGCCCAAGGAAATCCTCGAGAAATTCGACAAGGATGGCGACGGCAAACTGAACGAAGAGGAGCGCAAGGCTGCCATGCGAGCCCGCCGTGCAAAATTCCTCGAGAAGTATGACAAGGACGGCGACGGCAAACTGAACGAAGAGGAGCGCAAGGCTGCCATGAAGGATCGTGGCGGACGCCCCCCGGGAGGACGCCCTCCCGGCGGCAAGAAGCCAGGCGGCAAGAAGCCAGGCGGCAAGAAGCCAGGTGGCAAGAAGCCCGAGTAACCCGTTGCCTCGACCAAAACCGCTTCACAAAACCGGGAGGGCCATCCTCCCGGTTTTTTTATTCCCCCGGCTCCCAGTCTTCCAGTTCCTGCTCAATGAGCCTCAGGGCGTGCAGGAGCCTCGCACACTCCTCCTGGCGGGATTTCACCACTGTGTCAGACTGTAGAATCACACGACCTAGGATTTCGTAGAGCATCCCATAGTCCTTGAAGTAGTCGCTCACTCCCGCGCGATACTCCCCGCCAAGCGATTCGGTGAAGTCTCCCTCCGAACCCTCCACGCACTCGCGACACAACTCAACCAGCACCCGACCACTCCTGCGCGCCTGCCGCGCACCCAGGACCGCCACAACGAGGGCTCCTCCAAGAAAAATCCACGAGAACGGGTGCCACCCAACCGCACCGAGAGCTCCTCCGGCGGTCACTCCCAGCAGACACCCGGCAAGGAAGCGCTGCAACACCCGTCGCCGGGCCTCGAAACGTGCTTCCAGTAATCCCCGCAGCTTCACCTTCTCCACCGCCGTGCGCGCCGCCCGTCCAAGACGCCGAACGAAACGCTGCTGCAGCCCACCCCAGTCAACCTCCCCGGCATCCACCGCAGGAGGCTCCACTTCGATGTCCTCCCGGATGCGGGACGCAACCGAATCCCAGTGCTCCTCGCACGCCTGCCGAACCTCCCGGGCCTGACCATCGGCAACACGCCCCACCGCCTCCTCCACCCCGTCCACGAGTGCCTTCTCAACGGCCGACGGCGATTCATCCCGCCGGAAGAGGGAAAGCAAGCTGGGCCAGAGGGTCACCCGAAGGCGCATCAGGGAGAGCACCCTTTTTCCTTCCTCCCCGAGAGCCGCCCCGAGGGCTTCGAACTGTTCCTCGGGCTCGCTTCTCATGGCCTCCCGCTCTTGAACCATCCCGGCTTCCAGCTCACGAAGCACGCTTCCCTTCCGATCGAGCTCAGCCAGGCTACACGCGAGCTGGTCTTCAATCCGGCGCAAGGCCCGGCCCGCCGCATCGTGGACCTCGCGCGCGACCTGCCGGCGACCCGGGGACGCGTTGACCCTCCGGGAGATGAAGGCCTCGACCTCCGGGTAGCCGCTCTCTTTCCAGGCTTCCTCATCAGGCGGCTGCCGGGCCTTTGCTTCTCCGGCCAGCTTGCCTGAGACCACAAAGACCTCGGGAGAACCTCCCATCTTCTTCCGGGCCAGAGAGCACACATGCTCCCTGATGATGGCCAGTTCTCCCTCGTCCCGCAGATCAGCCTGCTGGACGACAAAAGCGACCTTCCCCTCGAGTTCCTCAGGGAAACGGGAGAGAAGATTCCAGGTGGCCGCCTCCCAGGGATTGCCCACCGGCAGGATGAAGAACACAAGATCGGCTTCTGGAAACAGGCCCCCGATGGCGGCCCCGTCAATTCGGGGAACCGAGTTTGTTCCCGGAGTGTCCACAATGTTGAAATCGCTCAGGAACGCAAGCGGTCGGTAGCGCTCCTCACGCATCCCGGAAAGCTCCTCATTCCTCTCCTCTTCACCGTAGCGGTACTGGATCACCTTGCCTGTTTCCGGGAGCACGTTGACACCGCAGAGCTCCTTCCCGAAGAGAGCATTGACGAAGGTCGACTTCCCGGCATTGACCTCCCCGCACACCATCACGAGAAAGGGGTTCGAAAAATCTCGCAGAAGATCACTCCCATCCGTGAGGTCGTCGAGCTCCACCGTGATCCTGCGGGCTAGCTCCCGCGTATCGTGAACAAGCGTCCCCAGTGTTTTCCGCGTCGCGAGGTAGCGTTCTCCGAACATCTGCCGCGCAGGCCTAACGCGCCCGCGCCTTCTGACTCAGCAGTTGCGAGACGGTTACAAATCTGAAGCCCTTCGCCAGCAAGCCATCCAGCGTGCCTGGCATGGCATCCACGGTAGGAGCGTGCAGGTCATGCGCCAACACGATCGAGCCATTGGTTGTGTTTGTGAGAATACGGTTCTTTACCACGCTCACGCCCGGGCGCTGCCAGTCCCGGGGATCGACCGCCCACATGATGGTCGGGTAGCCGAAATTGTTCATGATGAGTTCCCGCTGCCGCTGGTAAATCGCCCCGTAGGGAGGACGCATCGTGCGGGGAGCAATTCCAGTCGCCCGGATAATCGAACTCCGCGCTCTGGTCATCTCGGCCAGCACCTGCCTGTCATCGAGGCTCTTCAGGTTGCGATGGGTGTAGGTATGGTTACCAATCTCATGGCCCTCCGCCACGATCCGCCGGGTAAGGTGCGGATACATATCAACGTTTTTCCCGATCACATAAAAGGTCGCCTTGATGTTGCGGTGCCGCAAGATGTCGAGCAGGCGGGGCGTGTTCTTGGCGTGCGGGCCATCATCAAAGGTCATCGCGATGTATGGCTGGTATCCAAGCCCACGCGAGTGCGTGATTCCTATCGACTTGGAGAATCCCGAGGGAAGACCCACGTTCGGATTCCGGGCGGACGGCCACGCGTGGTAGGGGGAGCGATAGCCGTTGTTGGCCAGGGTGGCCGGCTTCTTGCTCTTTGAATCGATGGAGGAACAGCTGCTCGTGAAAACAATCAGGACAGCCGCAGCAACAAGGATAAGGGGTCGGAGGATCATGGGCAGCGCGCGAATTGGGGTGAACAGCCCCACGGCCTCTTCTATAATTTGCAGCGCTTTCTGTCACGCCTTAGTTCCGTTCACCCTGCCCCCCCTGGTCTACAAATCGCGTTAAAATAGGACGCAGATTCTCAATCGTTTGCGACGGCCAGAGCGAAGGAGTCGTCATAATGGCGTTCTCCAGTGCACGGTGCTCGGGCCACTCCGGCTGACCGGGAATGCGTTCCACCGCCCGCGCTACGATCCGCTGGGCTGCCGCTGCATTGGCCTGCACATTGGAGATCACCGCTTCCACGCTCACCTCTTCATCCTTCCAGCAATCGTAATCAGTCACCATGCACAAGGTTGCGAGGGCCATCTCCGCCTCCCGTGCCAGTTTCGCTTCCGGAAGATTCGTCATCCCGATCACGTCGAAGCCCAGCCTGCGGTTCACCTCACTCTCCGCCCGGGTCGAGAAGGCCGGGCCGTCCATGTTCACATAGGTGCCCCCGAAATGGACCTCGAGGCCCCGCTCTTCGCGGGTCGCCTCCAGCAGAACATGTCTCAGCGGACTGCTCAACGGCTCCCCGAAGGACACATGCGCCGCAATTCCCTGGCCAAAGAAGGTGTGGTTCTCCCGGCGACTCATCCGGTCAAAGTACTGGTCCGGGATCACGATCGAACGGGGCGCATACTCGTCCTTCAGGCTCCCGACCGCCGTGACACAAATAACCCAGCGGACTCCCAGCGAGCGCAGGGCCCAGATATTGGCCCGGTGGTTGATCTCATGAGGCAGAATTCGGTGGCCCCGCCCATGTCGGGGCAGGAACCAGAGGGGACGCCCCGCCAGCGTTCCGCCAACCAGAGCATCCGAGGGTGCTCCAAAGGGCGTGTCCACCTCCCGCTCCTCGCTCTGCTCGAATCCTTCCATTTCGTAGAGCCCACTGCCCCCGATCACCCCGATGGGTTCCCGCTCTTCGACCTGATCCTGCTGCATGGGGACTCCCTACCACCAGAGCGGGGAAGCAGGCCAGCCGTCCTCGCGAAAAAATCCACCCGGCCCGGGCCTCCGCCAACATTCCGGGACACGCCCGGGAATGAAAATCTCTCCGCAACGGGTCGTTCAGGCCTTCTCAGGACCGCCATCTCCGACCGGGTCTGGAGGCTTCCCGGCAGTCTCCGGTTGTGGCAGAGTGCCCATCTCCACCCCCTCGCCCGTCCTGCTCGTTTCTGCCGGGCTGCCCCGAACCGCAGTGCACCTCATGAACTTCCTCTCGCGCCGGTTTCCGATCGGCCTCATGACCGGGGCCCTCTCCCTCGTCCTGATTTCCAGCCATGTGAATGCGCAGAACACCACGCCCCGGGACCTTCCCTCCTCCGAACGCGCCCGCGCCGTCGCTCATCGCGTGCAGCCCCGCCTTGCCCGCGAACTCGCCCAGCAGGGCCTGCGCTTCGGAGACCCGGTTTTCATTCGCATCCTGAAGGAGGAGGGTGAACTCGAACTCTTTGTCAGGGAAGCTGGCCGGAAGACCTTCAAGCTCTTCCGGACCTACCGGGTCGCAGCCATGTCCGGCCGCCTAGGACCGAAACTGCGCGAGGGAGACCGGCAGGCCCCAGAAGGGTTCTACTACGTTTCTCCTGACCGCATGAATCCCAACAGCCGCTTCCACCTCTCCTTCAATCTCGGCTACCCGAATCGCTACGACCGGGCTCACGCGCGAACGGGAACCCACCTGATGGTTCACGGCAATCGCGTGTCCATCGGATGCTTCGCAATGACCGACCAGATGATTGAAGAGATCTATACCCTCTGCCACGCGTCCCTCACCGGGGGACAGAGGTTCTTTCGTGTACACGCCTTCCCATTCCGAATGACCGCCAAGCGAATGGAAGCGGCCCGCTCCAGTGAGTGGCATCCGTTCTGGCGCAATCTGAAACAAGGCTACGACTTCTTCGACAGGAACAGGTTCCCTCCCAACGTCCGGGTGGAGAACAAGACCTACGTCTTTGACTCCGGAGAAGATTGAACCAGCTCTTCCACTACGGCACATCAGCACCCTCGGGGAAAACGCCGCCGAGGGCAGCCTCCTGCTATCCGGTCTCGGGCATGAAGGTTGGCATGGTCACCCCGCGGAATTCCTGAGCCGGACCCCGCACCTGGGCCACGTGCATCTCACAGTTACGCGCTCCCCACCCATAGAGGGACGCTACCAGGAAGTCAGCCCTCGCGGGAACGAGGAAGACAGGCTGCCGGCCCGGCATCGCACGGAGCTGGGCGTGAATGAGCGCGAGGGCATCCCCTTCGTCCCTCATCACGCCGGGGCCAAGCATATTACTGCCGGGATGATCGATTGAGCAGAGAAACCCGTCGAGCTCACCCCGGCCACCCTCACCCTCAATGACGAAAACCCGCCACAACTGCTGCTCGTTGCGCAGGAAGAATTCGTAGTCCCTGCCCCTCCGGATCCCGCTGACTTCCTCCTCGAGGGCCACCATGGCGGGGATGTCTCCCGGGCGCGCCTCCCGCACCCGCTCCGCCCCCGCCGGAGCCTCCGGACAGGCCCTGTCAGAGGGCAAAAACATGTCCTGGTAGATCTCCCGGGGGGAAAAGCCCGCCCGGGTATACAGTGAATAGGAATCAAGATTCATGCAGCTGGAAACCAGGCGCACGGGCAGATCGCCGGCACGACGGATAATTTCTCCGAGAAGTTCACGGGCCACCCCCCGCCCCGCAAACTCAGGGTCTACATTCATGATTCCGAGGGAAACGTGTGTCTCGCGCGCATGATAAAAACAGGATCCCGCCAAGCGCCCTGTTCCCGGGTCCGCAACAAGACAGCACCCGGGATCGAGCGCTTCATACACCTCGGGAAAGACGAGACACCCGGAGGAGTCCTCACGCTGGAAAATTGAGCGATTCAGGTTGGCCTCATACCAGGCATTGGTGGAGGAATGAATCAACCCCGCCACCGCCTGCCACTCGTCGCTGCGCATTTCCCGGATCATCATCAGGCTTTTCTTAACGCACCGTTGGGAAGGCTCCAACACGCAAGCTCCAAATAATCTGCGGAGCGCCATCGGCCCGCGATCCCTGCAGGTCGCGAAGAGAAACTTCCACCTCCGAATCCCTCCTTTACAGCCTTGGCCCCTGTGCCTAGCTTGCCACCCGCCGGATGATTCCGACACCAATTGTTACGGAGAGGTGGCTGAGTCCGGTTTAAGGCACACGACTCGAAATCGTGCGACGTGTTAAAGCGTCCGTGGGTTCGAATCCCACCCTCTCCGCCAGGAATACCGGGCCCTTCGGATGATGGACCCAGCGGCCCATCCGCGCGAGTGGAGGGCATGTGCGGGCCTCCCCGGCCAACCTGCACTCTCCGCAGAGAATTCCCGACGCTCCCTTGGGTTGCATCGCCAATTGAGAATAAGACTCAATACGAATAAGCTTCGCCGTGCTTTCGCACTTGAATGAGGCAAAAACTCCCCGATGGTAGCAGTCCAATGTCAGGAGATCATCAAGTCATCGAGGCTCTGAATGCCGGCCTCACAATCGAGCTCACCGCCGTTAACCTGTATTTCATCAGCTCAAAGATGTGCAAGGACTGGGGTCTGGAGCGGCTGGCGAAGCACTTCTACGACGAGTCCATCGAGGAGATGAAGCACGCCGAGGAGGTCATTGACCGGATTCTCTACCTTGGTGGAGTACCTGAAATCGCCCGCTACCACGAAATCAAGGTCGGAGCCACTCCGAGGGAGCAAATCGAGAACAGCTACGCTTTGGAAAAGCAGGGTGTGGCGACCTACAATGAGGCGGTTGCCCTTGCGATCGAGAAGAAGGACGCCGGGAGCCGCGACCTCATGGAGCGGATGGTAGTGGAATCCGAAGAGAGCATTGACTGGGCTGAGTCGCAATTTGACCTCATCAAGCTGGTGGGCCTCGAGCAATATCTCGCCCAGCAGATGAAAGCAGGCGAGTGAGGGAGGCGGTCCTAGCCCTCTGCACATGTGCAGAGAGCCTCCACACAACCGCACCCATCGCACAATCCGAATCGCCCGCAGTTCGGCGGCAGGCCAGCCAACACGCGGTGCAGCTTGCAAACGCAACCTCGGCATCCATTCCCGGCCCTCGTCAAAAAGCTCAAGTCCTCCAAGGAGCGAGCCCCTCCCTGCTCGATAGCGACTTGGAGTTCGGTCAGCGTTACCTGGAAGCAGTGACACACCAGAGAAGTTGGAACCTGCCCCTCCAAGCATCTCCCACACGAAGCCGATGCCACATTTTCGGCGGCCGATGGGACTGGACTCAGCTGACGCTCCATTTTTCTTACTTGCGGGCGAAATCTAAACCCCAGAACCACCGCATCAACCAAATTATTGCTATTGAGACTCATTATCAATAAAATTGGGCGTGGCCGGCCTCTCCGCCAAGATTCTCCACCAAGGCTCCGATCAGGATGCCGATGGAAATATCCAGCTATTTGAGGGCAGCTTGAAAGCTTCCGCCTCATGGGCTGAGGTTCTCCCAACCGACAGCGTATGCTTCTGTTTCAACCAGTTAGGAGAATCTCTGGTTATGGCGGAAGGAAGCACACGGCTCTACCTGAGGCCCCAGTCCCTGAGCCTTTTTACCGTCGGATCATCAACCCCCGTTGCTACTAGAATCGGCCCGGCTCAGCACCGCTTCGTGCTTCTCAGCATACCACGGGATCTCCTACTGCGCTTTTTCGGAAACGGAACATCCAACCTCCATCCCGAATTTCGACGTTTCCTGAGTGGGCAGGAAGACACCAGCTTTGGGGTGGTGCGGCCAATGTGGTCCGAAGAAAAGCGCCTGCTTGACTGGTTCTGCAACCCCCCGGTCCCGCCTGCCGCCCAGTCCCTCTGGTACCGCTCGAAACTCGGCGAGCTCCTTGCAGTTCATCTATTCTCCCATCGTCAGGAGCCCTTTTGCGTTCAGCAAAACCACCGCGCGAACCAATTCACAGATCGTGCGCTCGCATACCTCGAAGAACATTACGAAGACGCTCTGGACCTGGAATCCCTCTCTTCGACCTGCGGCTGCTCCCCTCCATACCTCAGCCGGTGCGTTAAAAGAGACACCGGGAAGACCTTGCAGCAGCACCTGCGGGCTATCCGCATCGACGCCGCAGCACGCCTTTTGAACAGAGGCGCGAATGTCACAGAGGCGGCATTCGGAGTCGGTTACTCCTCGCTCAGCCACTTTTCCAAGGCCTTCGAGGCTGAAAAGGGCCTGCTGCCCTCCGAGTTTCTTCAAGCAGTTTAGGAAATCCTCTGATGAGGTTTCATCGGGGAGAGGGACCGCATGCAAATACGCTCCATCACGACGAACCCTCTCCCCTGTACTTGACGAAACCGCCCGGCCCGCCAGCGAAGCAAACCGGAACGATGGGTTACCTTAACCACCGATGGTCCGCCGCTGCTAACGCTTCAATGACCGCTACTTGATGCCCGCTTGCCCGGTTTTCCTGAAAACCAGGGCGCAAGGCCCGAAAAAAAACAACTGATCGCTAACCTTCCCAAATACACCGCAAGCAGAGACCAGCAGCTAAGGGTATTTTTCCCTCCGGTCAAATCTCCCAGAGAATCTTCATGAACTACTCCAACATCGATTCAAGAATCCGTACCAAGGTTGTGCTCAGGCCCAAGGCCAGAACGAATCAAACAAAGCTCACTACGGGTCAAACCCTACCGGAGACACCTGAATCAAGCCGAGAGGAATCCCAGAAAAAGAAGCCCTATCATCTGAGTCAGGCGATTGAAAAATGAGTCCCGGAAAACGATCTCTTACTGGCATCATGAAATCACTCTTCTACTTCATCCTGGTCGCACTGGCCTCCAGCTACCTCGTCTCCGCAGAGGAAGTTCGCCTCTACACCCAGAGACACTATAACGCTGACAGGGAAATTCTCGCAGCATTCACAAAGCAGACCGGGATCGACGTCAAAGTCATCAAGGCAGGAGCCAATGAGTTGCTTTCTCGCCTTCAGGCAGAGAAAAGCTCACCTCAGGCCGACCTCTACATCTCGGTCGATGCCGCCGCCCTCGATCGCGCCGACGCAGCAGGCCTGCTCGACAAGGTCACGGACAAGGACCTGACGGACCGGTTCCCGGCTGGCATGATTGGTCAGAACTCTACATGGATTCCGATTACCATGCGTGCCCGTGTGATCGTTTATTCGATCGAACGAGCCGGTAAAAATCTCCCCAAGACCTACCAGGACCTGGCCTCCCCGGAGTGGCGGGGTCGCCTCCTCATTCGCTCCTCGAGCAGTGTCTACAACCAGTCCCTTCTCGCTTCCATTCTGGCTGCCGAAGGCCGCGGCCCCGCGCTCTCGTGGGCTTCCAGTGTTCAGAAAAACATGGCTCGCCCCCCTCAGGGTGGTGACCGAGACCAGGTGCGGGCGGTGGCTCAGGGCCTCGGGGAACTTGCCGTGACCAATACTTACTACCTCGGGATCCTCGAGAAGTCGGACGACCCAAAAGACCGTGCAGCCCGCGCGGCCGTGGGCGTGATCTTTCCCAATCAAGATGACCGCGGTGCTCACGTGAATATCAGTGGTGGCGGAATCGTCAAGGGAGCGAAGAACCGTGCTCAAGCCCTCGCTCTCCTCAAGTTCCTGACCTCCAAAAAGGTCCAGTATACATACCAGAAGCTCACCTCGGAATTTGCAGTGGTGAGCGGAGTGGAACGGGAGCCCCTGCAAAAAGCATGGGGCACATTCAAGCCTGACTACGGATCTCTTCACAAACTCGCGGAGCATCACGAGAATGCAGTCAAGCTGTTTGACCTCGCCGGCTGGAAATAAGTCGAACTCCATCCCAGTTGAATTACTCTCCGCCAGCCTCAGACGTCTCTCGGCGGGCTGGTCCCAGACTCCGGCAACCCAGGCTTCTCCCGAACGGCTTGACGTTGTGGCGGGCCTCGGCGTGGGTGGTGGCTCTCCTGCTGCTCGCTCCAGTGGTCTTTGTGCTCTGGGGTGTTGTTACCAAGGCAGACGGCGGGTCATGGGAACACGTTCGCTCGACTTTGCTCGGCACCGCTCTCCGTGAAACCGCCATCGTAGTTGGAGGCGTGTGCCTCCTCGCCCTCCTTCTGGGAGTGTCCACCGCCTGGTGTGTTTCCCACTACCAGTTCCCCGGACGGCGAATCTTCTCCATCCTTCTCGTTCTCCCTCTCGCCGTCCCGCCCTACGTGGCAGCATATGCCACTACCGAGGCGCGGGAAGCATTCACCCCCACCCTGGTTTCTGTGCGCCTTGAGCAGGGTGTTGATGCCTACCTCAAGCTCGAGCAGATCCATCGCTTCGGCTGGCTGATCCTAATCTTTGCTGCGGTGCTCTACCCCTACGTCTTCCTCGCCTGCCGGGCAACGTTCTCAGGAGCAACCCGCAAGCTGTCCGAGGCAAGTCGCACCCTCGGGGTGGGCAGGTGGAGGACATTCTGGCGTGTCGACGTACCGATGGCGCGTCCAGCGCTCGTTGCGGGACTTTTTCTGGTGGCGATGGAAGTCCTTAACGACTACGGAGCAGTCCATCATCTGGGCGTCAATACCTTTACCGTCATCATCTTTCGCAGTTGGTTTGGACTGGGTGAACTTGAAACCGCCCGCCGCCTCGCTGGCTGGGTTCTCATTGGGGTTTTTGCCCTCGTTCTCATCGAACGCTCCCAACGCGGCCGGCGGGACCGCTCCAGTGATCGGCAGATTGGCCCTCCCCGGCATCGATGTGGAGTAATGGGAACCCTAGCATGCTCGCTGGTCTGTCTGATTCCGGTAATTCTTGGCCTGTTCTATCCTCTCCAGGTCCTGCTGCATTGGTGGAGTTCTGCGACCCAGAACGAAAGCTCTGCGAGCATTATCAACGCCGCCAAGCACAGTCTCTGGCTAGGCTTCGGCGTAACCACCGCCTGTCTGCTGGCCGGGATGATCGTCGCAGGGATCGCCCGCCTGAGCAAACGGCGAATGGACGGCTCGCTTGCCCAGGTTGCAGGGATCGCCGGCTATGCTTCCCCCGGTGCAGTCATGGCAGTTGGCGTCCTTGGTATTGCGGCACTCCTGCGGGCAGGATTTTCACCCGAATCCTGGATTGCCACCAATCTCCTTGCCGATTCAATGCTGTTTCTCGGTTTTGCCCTCACTGCCCGCTACCTCGCAATCTCTACCCAGATGATTCGCCAGAATCACCGCTCCTTCCCGCAAACCTATGACGACGCCTCCAACATGCTGGGCCATGGACGAGTCGCTACCTTCTTCCGCATTCACGTTCCCCTGCTGCGACCAGCTCTTACTGGTGCAGCTGTGTTGATTTTCGTCGATGTATGCAAGGAGCTTCCGCTCTGCCTTCTCCTCCGGCCCTTTGATTTCGAGACATTGGGCACCCTGACTTTTGGCTTGGTGGATCAAGGGCAGATCATGGCCTGCGCTGCTCCCTCCTTGGCTCTGATCGGTCTCTGCGCAGCAGGATTGGCGACCGTGGAACTCGCCGGGTGGCGACGCCAGTGAAAGAGACTGCCGGGCCCCGCTAACGCTTGAGCACAAGCAACCGCAGGAACCGCCGACCAGAATTCTGCACGGGCAGGAGATCGCCCGCCTTTACCTCCTGGAAGTTCCCCTGAACCCCGGCCACCGAGACACCTCCTCCATTGACTGCGACAGGTGCTCCCCCCCCCGGGATCCGCATTACAGCGACCCAGTCTCCCTCCAGGCTCCCGGAGGCCTCAACCACGTAATCGATATCGGTGCGGTTCAGAAGACGACTGAAGGTCATTGCCAGAAACTCACCAGCTGGATCACCAAAACTCACATCATCGATCAGAACTTCGGGTAGAAGGCCTGCATCGGCAACATTCGGATCACCTCCCAAGGCATACTCGAGGAGATTGGACAGACCATCGGAATCCGTGTCAGCGTCAAAACCGGAAATCAGATCGTCGGCCAGATCCTCCACTGAAAAGTTGTTCTCGCGCCAGGCCTCGTACGGGCTGCCCTCTCCCGGAGTGAAGCGAAGGTGGATCTCCGTGCCTCCATTCTCAAGGCCGAGGGAAAAGGCCCCGTCCCCTGCACCGGTTGAGAACGCCGTCGCATCGATAAGGAAATGTTCAGCAGAGAACCCGATGATCCCATCGCTACTCTGGACGATCTTCCAGGAAACTGGGGATTCGGGAGGGAAACCCGCAAGTGGTTCAAGCGAGATCAGCCGGATCAGAAACGGATCCTCGGGGCTGGCATTTATATTCACGAGGCCCTCTACCTCAAGGAGATCCCACCCTGCTCCCGCCCCGGCTGCCGGGTCCGAGATTTCAATTTCGAGCGCTCCGGCAGCACCCCATGTCTGCCCGCCACTCGCCATCACCCCGACACCTGAACCAGGTTCAAGTGTTCCACCCGCGCCTACTTCCACGCCCCCAGTGAACGTTCCACTGCCTCCCACCGCTCCGAATTCGCCGATCCCAGGCTCCACGATGACCTGGGCACTGAGACTTGTGCCCGCGGCCAGCTCCAGAAGGCCACCACGCACATGGGTCACGTTGGCATAGGTCTTGTCGTCCCCGGAAAATCGCACCGTCCCCTGTGCTCCGTCCGGATTGATCTCCATCGTCAGGGCCGCTTCCCCGCCAGAGATCTCCCCGGAAAAAACGACCAGGTCCGCAGCGTCTTCCGCAAAGAGCTTCGTGTTTGTAGAATCCGCCCGCAACGCCACCGTACCACTAAATTCAGCCCCTGCACTTGTCCCGCGCGCGCCGAGACGCTTGTCAAAGGTCCCAGCCGCAAAGGAAACTCCACGCGCAATTTCGTGATCTCCCTCCACGATGAGACGCGCCGGGGTTGAGATTCCACCAAAGATGCTGCTGTTGGCTCCTACCGTTACGTCCGAGCTCGCGTTCCCCAACGTGCCCGGGGCATCCACCGGAGCCGGACCAGCCAACACCAAATCGCCCCGCAGGACCGAGGCACTGCTCGTGAACTGATTGGCTCCCTCGATGCGCAGTTCTCCACCGGTACATCCAATCCCTCCACTTCCGGCCCCGAAGGAGTTGTCCGCCTTCAGGACCATTTTGCCTTCTCCCTCCTTGCGCAAACCAGAGGTCCCGGAAATCTGCCCCTCGATAATCACCTCACCACCGTCGATCTCAAAAAGGTTGTAGGCACACATTTCGAAATCCCCCTCGATCCTGTAGGTCCCTGTCGAGGCCGTTCCCGTAAACAGCCCCGTATTCGATATCAGCCTTGCTGAGTTCGCAATCGTCACGTCCCTTGCCGTGTCAAAGACGAATTCACCCACGGTCTGGGTGGAGGGCATGGATATCGTCACATCGTCTTCATTGACAAACCGGACATTCCCGAAGTCCTGCGAGGGAGATCCCTCCTCCCAATTTGCACTGTCAACCCACGTGGTGCTCCCGGTTCCATTCCAGCTCCTCCCCTCGGGAACCACCGGGACGTAGCTGGCCGACGTGTCGAGGGAAACTTCCTGCAAGCTCATGCTCGAGCCACTCGCTCTCCAGATGACCCGGTAGAAATCAACGTTCCGCCCAGTAAGATCCCACTGCAGGGCGTTGCGGTTTCCTGATCCTCCAAAGCCTGAGGTATCGCTCTGATACTCCCGGATGTATTCGTCGGGATCCAGGACAACCTCGGTCCCGTTGTCATCATACACGAGCTTGATGCTCCCGAAATCCACCAGGTTCCCCGCCGTCTGGAACTGGAAAACCACCGTTCCCACGTCATAGGGAGTCGCATCGTTCAACCGAAAATCTGTCGGCCCGCGAAAGCTGTAGATATTTCCCGTAATTGCCGGACCAATGATGAAGGCAATCCCGGGAATGTTCTGTATTATGTTAGGGTTCTCGGGGTGCCAGAACGCGGCCGGGTCGGCGGGGCTCGCCCCGGCCGGCGGAGTGAACCCTGCATCGGTAGCGCTTTGCAGAATGCCATTGGGAGCTGCAAAGTCGGGGTAATTGGCACCCAGGTTGGCCGCGTAGAAAAGATCCCACGCCGAGTATTCCGTATCCGCACCATCCGCGAAGGACGGCACGAGGTAGCCCTCATAGAGTAACCCGGCAGACGAGGGCTCGATTACGACACAGTTGACGACCAGGGAAGCTGCGACCAAAAGTGATCTTTTCATTACAGGAGCAAGTTATCCGGGAGGACACACTACAGTCTGCCCCCCGTGGTACGTTTGATTGTGTAATCCGGGTTGTCCGTAAGGGCTGCCTTCACACTCCAGCGTCTCATGTCACGGAGATCCTCCACCGAGAGCATCCGCACACTGCCATCCAGGAAAGCAGCGACAGCCTTTCCTTCATGACGCGCGTGAACGTGACCGTAATCCTTCGGGTCCGCGTCCGGAGCCCACGTCTCCCGGGTCCACATCCTGGTGGTGAGAACCGGAGGAGTAAGCGTATTATACCCACTGATTATACCTTCCTCGCCACGGACTCCCGCGGAGGCAAAGACGATTATCGAGGCAGCCCCATGCATCGGCGAAATCACACATTCGCTCCGATGCGAGACGCTCCCGTCCTCATGGACATCACCCCCAACGAAATAATAGTTGATCCCCAAGGCCGGATAGAGGCTGACGAGGTAGTCACTGGTAGTATCTATCTGGCTGGCTATCTGCCCGACGTGAGCAATGTCTTCCACCGCTACGTTCATCGAATCTGACAACCGGAAGGGATAGCGGTTCGCAGTCGGTCCCGCTACCACCCGTCCGTCCGTGAGAACTACTTCATCGACCCGGCGGTCATAGCCCGGCATGTAGATGTTATTCCTGTCACCCGCGGTGGCCAGAAACCCGGCGAGAAGTTCCCGCGCAGTTGCAACCTCGGTGACCTTGTCGGCCGCTTTCCGCATCTGGGAGGCTCCGAGGAATACCAAGGTCACACAGGTTGCGATAATCGCGATGACGACCAACACCTCAACCATCGTAAAGGCCGGACGCACGCCGCGGTAATTGCCCAAGGGGATCTTCAATGGACTTACAGGGAAGTCTCCGCATTCCATGGCATCTCAGCCCACCGGACTGTTCTGCAACGATTAGTTGCCTGCCCTACGGGGCCTTCATTGCGGAGCACGGAATCCAAAGCTTCAAGACTGCCTAGTTCCGGCGGCGGCGGCGTAGAAGCAGCCCGGTCGCACTGAGAACCAGCAGGCCGCTGCTTGGCTCGGGAATCACCGCGGTGTCGGGAGAAAATCCCGTTGCGGACCAGAACGTATCGACTTCGAAATTACCAAATGAAACAAAGGAAAATGGCCCGGTAACCATATTCACCGAGTATTCTTCAGCGTTACCCGGGAGTTCGTAGCGCGCAAAGACCTGTCCCGCACCAGTTGCATTCAAACCCTGGACCACGGTTGGCGAGACCCCTGCGATGTCCCCAAAGCCAAGAGTGGTGCCAAAATCTCCAAACAGCGTAGATCCCTGAAGAAGGATGGTCGTGAATCCGGAACCAGGAACCCCATTCGCATTGAAGGAAATGGTCTCATTGACCGATCCCTGACCGGAGTAGAAATTGAACGAGCCACTGATATGATCTTCGTTGTTGTTCGTGGCCCAGACACCGGAACCCGATCCGATATCAGGTGTAGAGTCATTGATAACGCTGTTTCCCGCGCCACCATCGTCCCAGGTATCCCATCCGACCCAGCTACTGTTGGCACTGCCCCGCGTGGTGGGAGCAGCTGTTCCGAAGGCATTTGAAATATCGACTGTTGCGGCAAAGCCCGCCGCTTGGCTGCCGATAGCACACGTTACAACGAGGAGGGTTGCATTTGAACGAGTTTTCATAGTCCCCGCTTTTACGCCATTTCCCATGCCCCGTCTCGTGGTCTATTGCCCAGTGTTAGCGGTCAGGAAACCTTTGCCATGCCTCATTTCCGATGCACCCAGCGAGTCTGTTAGAACTGTCCGGCCAACCTGTTAGAACTGTCCGGCCAACCTACAGGCACAACCCGCAAACCCTTCTCCGAGGGAGTCAACAACACGTATGCTCCAGCTCCGCGAGAGAATGCGAGTCCCCTCTCGGGAACATTCTCAGAGAGGTCCCGAAGACCCCTCCTTAGTTCGTCTTCCCGGGAACCTTCTTGTTCTTTTCGAACTGGGGCAGGACACCCGCCTCCAATCCCTTGGCGAGGGCGCGTTCGGGGCTCCGCTCCCAACGGCGGACAGCACCTTTACTGAACAGGTAGACTGTCTCTCCCTGATATTCGACTTTTGGAGATTGAGGGGTCACGATCCTGTCGTTGTAGACCGGGCAAAACTTCTGCGGAAGAAGCTTCACGTCATCCAGTCCCAGCTGCTTCTCCATTCCCTCGAACTGCGGCAGCACCTCGCCCATTACCTTGATATAGTAGGTGGGTGCCAGCTCCCACAGCTTGGAGCAGGTTCCGCAGCACATGAATACTTTCTTTCCAGCGTATTCCACGAATTCCTCTTCATCGACCTCGTCCCCAACCATGATCGGGCAAATTGTATTTTCCGCCCGCAAGTGGCTTGCCGAGAAGAGTAGAGTGACGACGGTGAATTGGCAGAGGAGCTTCAAGTTCAAGAGTGTGCTTGGTCAGGATTAGAAGCCTAATCCTTACCCAGAATCGCTTTCCTGCTAACGGTCAGTATACCTATTTGTTGCGCTTCCTTACCCTCCCGCCCCCAGACAACCTGCCGTCAGTAATCGACAAACACACATTAGCCAAAAAGCAGGTTCCCGCCAAAATTGATCCCGTGAAGGCTAAATTTTTCGCCGTGCCGGGGCTTACAAGCCTGATTGCGCTCAATGCATTCGCCCAAACTGAGCGAGAGGCCGTCGCCCACTACACCCAGCTAGTTCAGGCAACCTACTCTGATGCACTAGCAAAGGCAAAGATCATGGAGCGGGCCATTGAGGATTTCCTCGCTAGCCCAAGTGCAGATGGCCTGAAGAAGGCCCGCTCGTCATGGACGGCAGCCCGTATTCCCTATTTGCAGACAGAGGTCTTTCGCTTTTACGAGGGGCCAATTGATGACGAAGATGGTCCCGAGGGCCTCCTCAATGCCTGGCCTCTGGACGAATCCTACGTGGATTACGTAAAAGGAGACGAAGAGGCTGGAATCATCAACAAGCCGGACGATTTCCCAAAAATCGATGCCAACCTGATCCAGTCTCTCAACGAAAAGGGAGGCGAAGCCAATATCAGCTGTGGCTACCATGCGATCGAGTTCCTCCTGTGGGGTCAGGATTTCTCAGCCGGAGGACCAGGGGAACGCCCGTTCACCGACTACACAACTGCCGATAACGCCGACCGTCGGGCCAGTTACCTGCGAGCCTCTACAAAGCTTCTGATTAAGCACTTAGCGGAGGTGTCGACGGAATGGGAACCAGGCAGGGAAAACTACCGCTCCCGCTTTCTAAAGCTCGAACCCCGCGCCGCGATCGAGAAAATCCTGACAGGAATGTCCATGCTGAGCGGGTTCGAAATGGCGAGCGAACGGCTCAACGTCGCCTATGACACCAAGGCGCAGGAAGATGAGCACTCCTGTTTCTCTGACACCACCCACAACGACATGGTTTACGACCTGGTCGGAATTTCGAACGTATGGAATGGGACCTACCGGACTGTGAAAGGGCCTGGCCTCAAGGAAGTTGCGGAAAAAGCCGACCCCGCTCTCGCCAAGCATCTCGATGCTCGGATCACAGCCTCGGTCGCTGCCGCCCGGGCCATCCCCGCTCCCTTCGACCAAGCTATTCTTGGAGAAGACAACGCTCCCAGCCGCCAGGCGATCCTTCGCACAATCGAGTCCCTCGAGGAGCAGGCCGGGCTCATGGTCATACTCTCCAAAAAGTTAGGGTTTGAAGTCCCCATCAGTGAGGACTAACAACAACAAGGGCCGACAATGGCTGGTTCCACTATTCTCCCTGTGCTTCGGCGTCGGGGAGTGCGTGGGAGATGAGCGTCTCAGTGGAGGCCAGACGACTGTATTCGTCACCAGCAACAAGGCTTTCGCCCGACCCCTCGCAAACATCGGCCGGTTAACACGGCGCCAGCACACCGTCGGTAATTCCTTTTTCAACCAGAACTGGGTGGCGGCTCCCGCTTCGACCACTGCCCGCGATGGTCTGGGCCCACTTTTCAACAGCCGCTCCTGTTCTGCCTGTCACGTTCAAGACGGGCGGGGAGCTCCCCCCGGTCAGGATGGATCCGGTTTCGGACTGCTGCTGCGACTCAGCCTTCCGGGACGGGCAGCCAACGGTGGCCCCGTTCCAGACCCGGTCTACGGTCTGCAGCTGAGCGACCGTGCATTGCCCGGGATCAGTCCCGAGGGGCACATGCAGATCAGTTACCTGGAAAAAGCGGGGAATTATGAAGACGGCGAAGAATTCAGCCTGCGACACCCCCGATACGAGCTGGCCGAGCTCGCCGCCGGGCCAGCACACACGGATATTTGTCTCAGCCCGCGGGTCGCTCCCGCCGTCTTCGGGCTCGGCCTGCTGGAGGCGGTCGCGGAACAGGACCTGCTCGGCAGGGCGGATCCGGAAGACCTTGATGGGAACGGCATATCCGGACGTCCCAACCGGGTATGGAGTATTTCCGAGGAGAAGGCGGTGCTCGGACGCTTTGGCTGGAAGGCTAATCAGCCGGATTTGCGACAACAGGCCGCCGAAGCTTTTGCCGGAGACCTCGGAATCACCTCTTCGCTGGTCCCCCGTGAGAATCACACCTCCGCCTACGCCACGAGGCATGACTTCTTGAAATTGCCTGCCAGCGAGCAACCTGAAGTCGACGACAAGATTCTCCAACGCGTGACGACTTACCTGCAAACCCTTGCTCCCCCGGCCCGCCGCGATGTCGGGCGTCCGCAGGTCATTCGCGGCCAGAAACTCTTTCGGGAGATGCAATGCGCCTCGTGCCACACCCCGGAAATGCGGACCGGGAACTCGCATCCGGTCGAGGAGCTTCGTAACCAGACCATTCGCCCCTACACGGACCTCCTGCTGCACGATATGGGGCCCGGACTCTCCGATGGACGCCAGGATTACCAGGCAGACGGACGCGAGTGGCGGACCCCTCCCCTCTGGGGGATCGGCCTCCAGAAACGTGTGAACGGCCATACCACCCTCTTGCACGATGGACGCGCACGCAACCTGGCCGAGGCCATCCTCTGGCATGGCGGAGAAGCGAAGGCGGCACGCGAAGCATTCCGAGAAGCCGGTCGCGAGGACCGCAAAGCTCTCCTTGCCTTCCTGAAAAGCCTGTAAGGTGGCGCCCTTGCAGGCGGGCACGCAGCAGCTGCCCTCACATCCGATTCCCGGCCTCCTTCGACGGCACAGGACCATGGGTGTGGAAGATCCCTCGACGACAATCGATCGCTACAGAAAAGCAGGCCAGCGACAGGCAACTGACACCCTTCATCCTAGGCTGGACTCATGACCGGCCACGCCCTCCGCCCAGTCGCAGCGCTCATCCTTACTGGAATTCTCCATGCGGGAGACCAACCCCGTTCCCTAAGTGAAGACGACTGGGCCGAGACGGTAGGCGCAGCCCTCTCAAAATCAGTTGTCCGCGTTTATCAATACAATTCGGAGGACAGGTTGACCGGAACGGGATCTGGCTTCTGCGTCTCGGAAGATGGCCTGATCGCAACCTGTCTCCATGTGATCGGCGAGTCGAGGAAAGTAGTCGTCGAACTACCGGATGGCACACGGCACGAGCCCCACGAAGTGGTAGCTTCCGACAGAAATCTTGACCTGGCGCTTATCCGCATCGCCCGCCAGAATATCAGTCCCCTTCCACTCGGGCCACAGGACGACCCCCTGAAGCGCGGCGAAGCAGTGGCCACCATGGGCAACCCGCTCGGCTCGGATCGTGCCCTGGCAACCGGAGTGGTTGGCGTGCCAGATCAACACCTGCGCGGCGTGCGCCACCTTCAGGTCAATATCCCGGTCGAGCACGGCAACAGCGGTGGTCCCCTTGTAGATCAGCTGGGAAGGGTGCGGGGCATTTTTACAGCCAAGTCCGCCACGATGATGAATATAGGTTTCGCCGTCGATGCGGAGTATCTGCGCGGACTCCTCGACAGCCCCTCGCCAATCGGGATCGAACACTGGATGAAAATTGCCACGCTCCCTCCAGAGGATTGGCTCGGAATGCCGGCAACGCAGTGGCAACGCCGGGGAGGACGGATAGAGTGGAAGGCCGGGATGACACCCGGGGCGGCGACCAGCGGAACGTGCGAGTGGAGGGGAGACTATCCACCCGTTCCCTACGAAATCGCAGTGGACTTGAGAATCGAGGGAGGACAGGGCTCCGCCGGCTTGGTCCTGATGAGTCCCTCCCAAAACGCAGTTCGCGCATGGTTCCCCGCGGGGAGAGAAATGGTTCTCACCGAGGCAACAGGAAAAGGGCTTCACCATAAGTCCGTGATCGGGCGGGCACGCGCAAGAAGTTACATTCTCGACGATTGGAACCGGATCCGAATCCGCGTCCTGGAGGACGGCATCATCTGTTGCCTCAACGACGAGGAGCTCTACCACCACAAGACGGATCAAAGAAAGATCCCGGGAGAGACCGCGTTTGCCGGCATGATCGTCATGGAACATCGCGCGGTATCGTTCAAGAACTTCACCCTCTTGCCACTGCCTCTGACCGAAGAAACCGGGCTGGCCCGGCCTTGTCTTCCCTCCGAGCTGACTTCCGGCCCTGTTCGTAATGCGGAACTCCAAACCCTGCAGATGCAGAACATGCCGGGCGGACCGGAGCAGCACCTCCGAGCTATCAACCAGAAGCGGCTCGAACTTGAAGACGCTCTACATCAGCTCCGCCGCCTCGCCAGCCGGGTCAACGAGCAATCGATTGGCAGCGAGCTGGAAAATATGCTCCAGAAGGAGGAAGACCAGATTCCCCTCGTCAGGTCCGCCCTCCAGATGCTTCGAATTGGAGATGCGAGCCTCAACCCCCGGACCTACCTCTATCAGTTCGAGAAATTGCTTGGGGATGTGGTGACGGCGCTTCCGGCAGAAGCCGATCAGGTCGACAAGGCGACGGTCCTGCGGGATGTTCTCTATCGGGACCACGGGATGCATGTTGCGCGCTTCCCCACAGCCGACCGGGATTTGTCTCTCCTCGACATGCGAATCCTGTTTGAGGACCGGGAGGGTAGCGCCCTGCCCTTGACTCTCCTTATCCTTGAAATTGGCAACCGTATTGGTCTCAAGGTCGAGGCTACCGGCATGCCCGGACTCCTTCTCATCCCGCCGGCTCATGAGGGTGGCGGACAGCGCCTGCTACACGTCTGCGATGGCACAATCGGCACGGTTGAGGGCTTCCAGAATACAAGCCCGTGCCTCGCCGCATGCTCGGCAGAGAAAATCAAACAGTTGCTGCAGACCAAGAAGGCCTCAACCCTCCTGTTGGACTACCTGACCCTTCTCAAGAACGAAGTGCCGCTCAGCCCACCAGTCGACTGGGCTGAAAAGATTGCCCCCTATCTCCGCGTGCTGCAAAAACTGGATCCCGAGTCCCTGGAGGCGCCCATTGAGCTGGCTATTGCCCAAGCCATCCAGCAGCCCACTTTGGAGGCAAAGACTCACGTCTTAAGTCTCCTTCACGAAACAGGCGACCGCTATTTCGATGCCCAGCGAATACTGCACATCTTCGCGGCGCTGGGACTGGATCTTTCGGGGATGAACGCGCTGGAGTAAGAGGCGGACCCGAAGGGGTTGAAGTTGCTCACGCGACGCTTAGCCTTGCCATCCTTTTCTCATCGTCTACAGCGGTCCCCACGTGACTCCGCAACTCATTCTGGATAGCCTCACCCTGACGTATCCGAAAGGCAGGTTACCCGCACTGCGGGATTTCTCTCTCCAGCTGGGTGAGGGCGAGATTCTTTCCCTGGTCGGCAAGAGTGGCAGCGGCAAATCCACACTCCTGCGCTTGATCGCAGGGCTGAACCGACCTTGCAGCGGATCAATCTCAATGAGTGGACAGGTCCTGACGGACGCCAGGACCTTCGTGCGGCCTGAGCAGCGAAAAATCGGCATGGTTTCTCAAGGGGCCGATCTTTTTCCTCATCTGAGCGTAGGCAGGAACATTGCCTACGGCTTGCGTGGTTGGGGGCGCCAGAAACGGCAGCAGCGAGTGGAGCAGCTCCTGGAGCACGTAGATCTCCCGGACTTTGCCCGCAGAATGCCAAACGAGCTCTCGGGAGGAGAGGCTCAGCGGATTGCCCTTGCCCGGGCTCTTGCGCCCCGCCCCCGTCTTCTCCTGCTAGACGAGCCGTTCAGCAACCTGGACACCGAACTCCGGGAGCACCTCCGCGTACTCACCGTCGACCTTTTGCGAATACAAAACACAAGCGCCATCTTTGTCACTCATCATGGAGAAGACGCACTCTCCGTAGGAGAGCGAGTTGCCGTTATTGAAGAAGGGCTACTGGTCCAGCTGGGCTCCCCTCGCGAGATCTGGGAATCCCCTGCCTCACTGTCGGTTGCTTCTCTTTTCGGCACGATCAACGCACTCCCGGGATTCCACGATCATGATCCCTGGGAACTGGTTCGGCCCGATCAATTGGAACTTTGCGAGGACCCGGACCGGGGCGTCGCCACAGGTACGGTCTCCCGCACCGAGTTCTGCGGTTCGTTCCAGAAAATTTTTCTAGCGCTTGAAGAGAGCGGCACGGAAATTCAGGTGCACACTGCCGCCCGTGCGGAAATTGTTCCCGGAGCACGCCTCGCCGTCATCCCGAGGGAGCACTCACCCCAAGCAAAGGGGTGACGCCCGGCTCCACTAGGTTGGCGTAATCAGTAGGATTACTCAAACGGACAACAAACCCATAAGCTGTCCGCTCGACTTCAGGCCAAAATAAGAATAGCGGAGCCGGTGCATCACGGACCGAGTATCGCCGGGGCCCGGATTGTCCGCTATCGCGCCCTTATCATTCTATAGCGAGCCGTTGTCCCTGATGAAACAACTAGATTATCTCACTGGCCGATGGCTATAAGTTCCCTTCCCGACCTCACCACGATTTTCTTATCCCCTACTGCGTATCCGTAGATCCGCTCTCCTTCCGGGACAGGGAGGATATTCTCGGCCAGCACCGTGGGCTCTTCCGCTTTTCCATCGAGCACCACCGTCGTTCCGTTCTTGCAAAAGAAGTAAAGTCGCTGCCCTGCCGCAAGGGGTGAGGCCCAGCATCCATCGGGCAGGCGATACTCCCAGCGCTGCTTACCGTCCATCATACGCTGGGCCTGCAACGTACCAGCCCGATTAACAAAGTATGCCGTTCCTCCGTGGAGAAGCGGCGAGGAAAAGCTTGAGGTTGCCGACTCGGCCCGCCAGGCGATATGCGTCTTGGCAACATCGCCCTCGCCTCCCAGCCGTACCGCCAGGCACTGACGGGGACTGGAGGATCCAATCACCACGAGATTTCCGTCACTACTCGGCGATGCCACCGTATTCCGCTGAATATTTTCCACCCACCAAAGACGCTTTCCATCCCCTAGGCGGTATCCCTCCAGGGTGCCGTTCGAACTGATGATGACACGCCCCTCACCTTCATGTTCGAGGTATAGCGGCGTGGTCCAGGAGACTCGAGGCTCTCGGTCCGCCTTCCATATCGTTTCGCCTGTCTTCCGGTCGAGACAAAGAAGGTAGGATGGCCCATCGTGGTCAATCAGGAGAAGCAGCCTGCCCGGGGCTCCCACGAGGGACGACCCCACCCCATGCCCTCCCTTGAACTTCCCGAAATCCGCAGTCAGCTTGCGCGACCACCGCTTGTTACCATCATGATCGAAGGCCACGAGGTCACCGCTTTCATAGAAAGCATAAACGCCATCTGGCCCAGTTACGGGGGTGGGTGCACCCTGCGAAATCATCTTGGTAACCGCATCAACCTTTTCGCTGGCGGTAATCTCCCGTTTCCAGGTCCGCTTTCCATTCGCCAGCGCAAAGGACTCGAGGTAAAGGTGCTCCTTTCTGTCGCCCCCTGTACTGGTCGCGTAGACCCGGCCCTTCCAAATAACCGGGCTTGACTGACCAAAGCCTTCCAGCGCGCTGCGCCAGGTAACGCCTTCTTTCTCGCTCCACTCCAGAGGCAACTCCTCTTTGGTCGTCGTGCTGGTTCCATTCCCACGGAAACCGGGCCACACATCACCCTTGAGAGGATCAGGATCAGCCGCCTTTACGGCCACCCAGAGCCCCGTCGCCAGCATTCCATAAACTAAAAATCGCATGGGAAATATTCGGTGGCAGGTGTCAGTCTGTCTAGCGCGAGGTCCCCACACCTTGGCAGCCCGTTATTTCTCCATGACCAGCAAATTCATTCACTCTCATCTTCTGCTCGTTTCGACATCATTGACCAGAGCTCAAAAAGCGCTTCCCCCGGCTGGGATACGGTGAGAAGGCGCTCTCCGAACGAGTTGTAAGCCGCCAGCACGGTAGATCGCCGTTCCTCGACATTTGCCATCCTCGCAATGGCATGGAATACCTCAGGCAGCTCCACGCCCAGCACCGCCGTCCGGGACGCCAGAAGGATCTGAGACCCGTCCAAGTCGTGTCGGACTGGCACGAAGGACGTGCTGTAGGAGCACATTTTTCTCTTCGCATCCAGCCGCAGTGGCTCGATTTCAAGGCAGGCAAAGGAGAAGAGGTGATAAAGAGGGTGGCTCGAAGCCTGCGCCCTGAATTTCTTCCGGCGCTCTGAGCAGCATTTGCACAACTTGCGACAGCACCCTTCAACTCCCTTGGGCAGATCATCAACTCCAAGCACCCTTACCACATTTTGAGCCAGCTTCCGAATCGCCTCACCGCACAATTCACCGAATGAGACTGACCATTGCTCCGTGCGATCGTGAGAGACCAGATTAAGGCGGGCAACGGTTTCATGCTCAGGATGACGTGACAGGTAGGCGGCAGACACCAAGGACAGGTCAACGCTTAATCCGAGCTCTGGAAAACTGAGCGCCCCCCCCTGGGAGAGCACCAGCGGATGCCTTGTCACCCATGTAAAGGTAGTCTCGAGATTGCTCACCTCCACCCAGCACTCGGGAACAGCCTCAAGGAATGTCTTCAGGATTTCAAATTCTACGGGTAACTCCCATCCCTCCTCTGAGAGCGCTTCTGAAAGGTGACTGCGTCGAGTATGCACTATCCACTACAAAGACAAATACCGCCCCATCATGCTAGCGGTTCCTTGCGCGATCATAGTGACCGGTTGAACTTGTGCAGCATAGGTTGTCAGACGGCGGCTCCCTGCGACCTTTCCCATTCAGCACCAGAACTCATGTGCTGCATTCTGGCCGAGAGCCCAACAGGCCCCCTCGAGATGGTTCTGAGAAGCTACCTCCGGAACGAAACATTACCGGCTGCAACACGCATTCCCACAGCAGACACGGCAATCCAGAGCCCACTTCGACCCTGGCCACAACTGTTTCCGGCTCACAGTGTGCGAGCACGAGCCGAGCTAGCGTTCGGTCTGGTTACCTGTTCCCAACGATCCGGCCGACTCAGGGACAGGGCCAAGAACTGCTAGGAATCCATGAAGCTCCTGATGAGGTCAGGCACCTCTTTCTCTGCCAAAACCTCTCCCTTCTTCACTTTTCTAGCGAGCGAAAATGTCGAGCGCACCAGTGAATTACCACCAACTTCCTTCTTATAGGCGATAATATTCTTCTCTTCCATCAGCCTCGCCCATTCTGAGCGAACATTCCGCCAAAACTCTTGCGTGGCATTCCATTCTTTCTCCGCCAGACTGAAGTCTTCTTCACACCGCCGGTATATGTTCAACCCGGTCTCATGGCAGATGAACCTGTTCTCTGACTTGACCCACTTCCGGTTCTCCTGCTCATGAACCCACCCTTCCGGAGTAATCACGTGCCGGTTGATTGCCCGGAGAATACTGTAGTCGCTGCGTTTGGTGTATTCCCTGCGCGGGAGGGGCCGATTGGTGTCCTGGCTCTGCCAGGCACTGCGATTGCCCTCATGCACCCATTTTCCCCAGCTCTCGTAGCGGGGGCTGTCATCAACCTGAGTTACCAGCTGCGTCCAGGTCCCCTTCACCGAGCTGGATTCCAAGCTGTGTTTCTTCCACGTCCGGTCCCCCTGAAACTCGAGGATGATTGAATCTTCATACTCCCAGATCTGACCCCAGTGCTTAACGACACGGCTGTCCAGCCCATCGTCTGCGAGGAGAATATGCTGAAGCACGATCCTCGCTCCGGTATCTTCCACAACCTTGACGATTTCCAGTGCATCAGCCGTGTAGGGTTTTCTCAGCTCATAGTCCTGCAGCAGCGAGACCGTCTCTCGGAAGTTGAACTCGACATCAAACTTTCCGGCCATTGCCAGAATCGCCCTGCGATCCTTTTCGAAAGCCTCTTCCTCACCCAGAGCCGTGCCCACGTGCAGAAACGCAGCGACACCAAGGATCATCGAGATACGCAGTTTCATATGGCCAGAGTTATCCATTCCCTCAAGCCACGCTAACGGCGCAACGACTGTCCATTGATGCTCACTTGTCGGAGCCCGATCTTTGCTCCCCTTCAGATGCCCGCTCTCCATGACCGCCAGGAATACCGCGCCCTTCGGATGATGGACCCAACGGCCCATCCGCGCGAGTGGAGGGCGTGTGCGGACCTTCCCGGACAACCTGCACTCTGCGCAGAGAATTCCCGACGCTCCCGGCAAGGACTCTCGATCAATTCCTGAGGAAGACCCGGCTTTTCACCACGAGTCTCACGAGCTCCTGGAGCCGGTTGTCCCTGCCTGCAAGTTCACTCGTTATCCTGTCCAGCTCACCACGATCCACAGCCTCGAGCTTTCTTCCTGTAGCATATGTCAGCATCTTCCTGGCGAGGTTTCTTACCACGAGCTCCTTCCTCTCCATCAGCATACTCTTAAACTCCACGATATCCCTGATCTCCCTGCCGCTGGACAATGTCGTCGAGGTGTCGATCGGCCCATTGGCCCGCCTGTAGCGGTCACGCCATCGCCCCACCACATCAAAGTTTTCGAAGGCAAATCCCATCGGGTCTATTTTGCGATGACAACTGTTGCACGCTTCATTCGCCCGGTGAAGGTCCAGAAGCTCGCGGATCGTCGTCGCCTCCCGGGTGTCGGTGGGAAGAGGCTCCACATCCGGTGGCGGGGGGGCCGGGGGAGTGCCGAGAACGTTTTCAAGAACCCAGACTCCCCGGATGACGGGTGAGGTATCCACCCCGTTGGCAGTCGCGGTCATGACACCGGGTTGCGTAAAGATTCCCCCGCGTCTGGGATCCTCAAGCTTCACCCGGCGGAGTCGTTCCCCCCGGATATCCTCCCGCCGGTAAATCCATTTCGCCAGCGTCTGGTTCATGTAGGTGTAGTCAGAGTTGATGAACTCTTCGATTCTCCCGTTCTTTCTCAGGATATCCTCAAAATAGGTCGTCACCTGCTTCATCAGCAGGGGCTCCACCCTGAGATTCTTGTAAAACTGGTAGTCCCCACCCGAGGGCGGCATCTTGCCAAGCCTGTCCATCCGCAACCAGGCCGACGAAAAGTGTCTGATGAAGGCTGCTGATTTATCGTCCCGGAGCATCCGGGTAATCTGGCGATCGAGCTCCAGCGGGTCGCGGAGTTTCCCCTTGCCTGCGAGGTCCATGAGGGTCTGGTCCGGCATTGAGGACCAGAGGAAATAGCTCAGCCGCGAGGCCAGGGCATGGTCATCAAGCAGCCCAGGGGATTCCTTGAGGTAGAGAAACTGAGGCGAGCACATCAGGGCGGCGTAACCATCCTGCATTGCCCTGATGAAAGGCGGCACCGCCTCCTCCCTGCCCTTCTGGGGCTGGGAGACTTTGTGCAAGGGCTCCTTGGAGAGCTTCACGTGAGTCGAGTTCGCCCCACTCCATCCGGCCCGGAAGCTGTTGTTTCCCCCATAGGCGAAGTATTCAACCCGGATCAGGTGCTCACCCTCGGCAAGCTCGATCTTCGCCTTCTTCAGTTCAGGGCCATGCAAGCCGTCATGCAGGATGACCTCCTGACCGCCAATGAGTATTCTGGCTCCGTCATCCGACGCCATCTCGAAAAGATACTCACCCGCCTTGGGAGCCTCGATCGCCCCCTCGAACACCATCCCGAAGTATTCCTTTCTTCCCGAAACTCCTATGTCGATGAAGCCCTTTGGAAGGGCCCCCTCAGAAACTGGCTTGAGGGCCTCAAAATCCGGAAGCTTGTCCCACTTTCCCTCATAGACCCGGTAACGGAGATCCTTGATCCCACCAGCAACCCTCACCACCGGACCAGCCTGTTGCTTCAATACGAGTTGCACATAAGGCTCAATCTCAGCCGCTTCTACCGGACGACGGAAACACCTCTCGGCGAAGGACAGGAGAAGCCTTCGGATTTCCTCTTCTTCTCCCGAGGCTGACCCATACAGAGCGGTATGACTTCGGGGGGGCCACTCTCCCAGCAAAGGCTCCACCTTGAGGCTGTGAATTCTGAGATGAGGCCCTTGGTAGCCCCCCTTGAAGAGAAGGCGCGCCATATTCATCCCCCAGTTGTCGTGCCCCTCCTTATCGACTTTCTTGTCCGGCCGCTTGAAGAACTTCGCTGGCATGTAGTCCTCCACGATCTTTTCCGGACGGACAAATCTTTCGGTGGGGCCGTTCTCCCATCCCAGCCACGGGGTCCAGGTCTTGTCCATCCAGACCTCATGACTGAACACCTTTCTTGTGCCATCGGGAGGAACGGACCACAGCGCCTCCGGAGTGGACGTGGGCCCGGCAATCCCTCCGTTTTTGGTGTCGGCGATGTTCAGGCAAAGCTGGAAAGGATCTTTCTCGTCCACCGACACCGTCTCCTGCCACGGGTGCCTGGCATTATGACCCGATACTTCCATTGTAATTCGATACCTGGTCGAAAGCCCCACTCCCCCGCGCAGACCGCTGGGTGCAACTCTCCCATGGCGCTCGTAACCAACCACCATCATTTCATATCCCGGGTTCAGTTCCCGCGAGACGGCCTCGATCAGATTCCGCCCCCTGCCCTCGATCAGATGCCCGGAGAAATGATGGGGCGCAGCCTCCGGCCTGGGCCCCAGCTCGGTTGCTTGCGCGAGGGTTTCCTCAACCGCACCGAGGGTCAACTTCAGCAGAAAATCCGACATCACAAGGTGATCTCCGAGATTGAAGAAGCCCTCCTCTTCCTCATCTTCCGGGAAGAACCTCAAGGGGTCGTTTCCCGTCCGTTCCACACTCCCATTCCCATTGTTATCAACGAGCCGGGACCCAGCTGCATCCGGGCGGTATTGCGGGCCCTCAAGATACAGGAGATCCCGGAGCGTGTTCCGAAGTTCGTGACGATTCAGGCGCCGGAGGACGGTCCGCCCACCCGTGCTCCGCTTCCTCGCATAAAATGAGGCGAGCTCCCGCGTCAGCTGATCTACGACCGGCGACCATTCCTCTTTTCCCGGTTGCAGGCTCTTGCGGGGGGGCATCTCACCGAGATTCAACTGATCGAGAATGTTCTGCCATGTCTCCAGGGTCTCGATATCGGAGAGATCCGTCCCCAGGGTATCAAAGCGGTAGTCGCCCTTCTGCTTTTCCGCCCCATGGCAATCGAGGCAGTATTCCTTCAGGAAAGGACGCAGTCCACCCAGCGTGTTCCCGAGCACAGCTCCCGGGACACCGAGACAAAGAACTGCAAAGGCAAACAGCCGGATGGGCATTGGATAAGTCTGCTTGTTCCCGGAACTTCTCGACGAGCGACTACGCACTCCACTCAAGCCCACGGAGAGTAGCCGTGCTGGAACCGAACTGGTCTATTTCAAGTCCACTACTCTGAAGAATCGAAAGAAGAAGGTTGGCCGCTGGGACCCTTTGAATGTCCTCCTTCGGGTAGAGCTTGTGCTCTCCATGTTTGAAGCCGCCCCCTGCAAGAACCAGCGGAAGGTTCTTGGTCTGGTGTGTCCCCGCCGCCATGCCACACCCATACAAAATTGCCGTATGATCGAAAAGAGTGCCTCCGTTGATGGGATCTTCCTGCGCCTTGAGCAGGTCGATCAGATACGACATCATGGAAACCTGATATCCCTCGATCTTCTTGAGCGCAGCAACCGGCTCCGGCCTCTCCCCGTGGTGAGAGAACCCATGGTAGCCCCCGTTCAGGCCGAAGTCTCCATTGGCAAAACCGCTCACCATCGTAATCGCCCTTGTCGAATCTGTCTGCAGCGCGAGCGCAATCAACTCGATCATGACCTTCAACTGCTCTGCCGTTCCATTCCCGGGATTGGGCTCCTTGGCATCCGTCTTGGGCTTGGGCCGCTCGAGCCAGGGCTCCTGCTGCACGATTTTCTTCTCCATGGTCCGAACCGCGTCAAAATACTCTGCGAGCTTCCCCTGATCCTGCTTTCCAAGCTCCCTGTTGAGGCTTTTTGCCTGCTCTCCAACCACATCAAGAATGCTGGAGTGCCGCTTGAAGCGCTCCCCTGCCGCAGCCTTCTTTTCGGGGCTGTCCTCGAAGAACATGGCCCGGTAGGCAGCCTTCATGTCGATGGTGGGGGTCTGAACCCCGGTCCGCGTAAAGCTCAGTAGATTCCGTTCCCGGACCCCCAGCGTCATGGAAGGGAATCTAGTCGCTGCCCCATGATGCTCGGCCAGCTTCTGGTCGAGGCTGATGTTGCCCTCCGCATAATTGTGCGCGAGCACCGGGCGCACTCCGCTCAGGAGCACCGGGACTCCCTGGTGACCTCCGGTGAACCCGTGATCGAGGTTGGAAAAGACCGTGAAGTCCCTGCGGTGTTTTTCGAGGGACCTCAGGGTTTCCGGCATGTCGTATTTCGCGCCAACCTGGTCTTCCTTTGGAAAGAACGCCTTCTGGTAGACTCCGTAATTGTTGGAGAGGCAAACGAACCGCTTGACGGGAGCATTGGCCCTGCGGGCCGCTCGAGCGGTGGGGACCATGGCTTCCAGCATCGGCAGGGCCATCGCGACACCACTGCCCCGGAGGAAGGTTCGACGACTCAACGGGCTCTTCATCGAGGGGAATTGTCGGAATTTCAGCGCAAGAAACGAGACAATTCAGTCCTGAATTATCCCAGCCAGCGACAACAACCCTCTTATTTCAGCTCCCCCTCCAGCCTCAAAAAGTAACGCCCGTCCCCCGGGGCGGGAATACGCGCCTCCATGACCTGCATTCCCCTTTCTTCGGAAATCACCCTCAGCTTCAGCCCGGGAATCTCGGTGGTCCAGCTCTGCAGGTCTACCGAGCCGGTGACCTTCAACTGCGCATCTCCTGCCGCCGTTGCCCGCGGGAATTGCCATACGAGGTCCTCTCCCTCCATCCACGGATCGGGAAGGGCCTCCAAGTCCCGTGCATTCGGATCCAGCCCGAGCAGCCGCTCGAGCAGATTGGCAAGACCATCGCGATCCGGGTCCCGGGTCGCACCGGAGAGGAGTGGATCCATACCCTGTTCCGGTGTAAACACCCGGTTCAGCCACTCTTCCTCACTCTCATAAACGGGAAGGCGCCCTGGAGAACCGCCCCGGGTCTGGCTCGCCAGAATCCGTCCACTCTTCAGGCCTCCACCATCCACCAGCTCGAGGGAGTTTCCCCCTCCATCCACCCCGGCCGCCATCACACCCTCGAAGCTCACATCGACTACCGCGGCCCTGATCGGCAGCTCCAACCGAATCCGTTGTGCGCTCCCTCCGGGATCCCCCCCGAAGAAGCCAGCAACCCTCAATCCCGGATAGTCGAAGCTACCGGAATCACCGACCACATAAACCAACTCGCCCGGCCCGAGGGTCATCGGCGGGAATACAAAATCCAGGCCCCTCGTAAAACGCAGCCCCTCGAGCTCAAGAGACGCATTGCCCATGTTGGCGAATTCCAGGAACGCCGCTTCCCCAGCGGACGGCCAGACCATGACCTCCGTGAGCCGCAATCCCGCCAGGACCGCCTCGATATTCTCCATTCCCGAACTCACCTGCTCCGTCTGGACGGCCTCCAGCGCCAGCCCGAAAACAATGTCACTGCTGCTGTCATCGTCCTGGTGTGCTTCCACGGCCAGGATGTTTTCTCCGTCCTGAAGCGTTTCACCCGGCAGCACAAACGGTCCCTCATAGTCCGCGTTCCCCACGTTGTCGTTCGCGAACGCCGAGTGCGAGACGGGATCGTCCATGCGCAGCCGGTGGAACTCCTGTCCGTTCAGATAGAATACCGCCCCGTCATCAATGATGGTCCGCATCCGCAGGGAGGCCCGCGAGGGGTCTCCCGCAAAGTCAAATGCCTTCCGGAAGTAGTAGGTGGGAACTCCCTCCTCGTAGTTTACCTCGGTGAGGAGTTCCTCAGGAAGATCGTCAGGACTCGTCTCCCGGCCCAGCAAACCCCTGCCCCTCGCCCAGGCCCCGTCGTCAAATCCCGGCTCCCGCCACTCCGTTCCGAGGTCGGTGTCGGAATCCTCAAAGAGCCACTCGTCCTCGACCGCGACAAGCGGAAGGACCGTTTCCACAAGCGTGTACTCCTGTCCCCGGCCGGGAGTCGGCAGGACGAACGTGTCGACCACCGCACCTCCACTCGGCACACGCCCCCCCGACACGTCAGCATCCGCTGAGTTGTTCTGCACCTCGTCGACCAGGACTCCACCATCGAAGAGACTGATCACCGTTCCCAGTGCTCCCGAACCATCGAAATCCGCGTGATGCGCCCCCCGCCCGGGATCTCCATCCGCAATGACATCCATATGCCCGGTCGCCCCGACGAAACTCAGGGGCGGTGCGAGCCAGGGTGACCCCGCAAGCCTCGGCTCGACTTCCAGCCTGAGCCCTGCCAGTGGCACCGGGAGATCCGCGGGATTGAAGAGCTCCACAAAGTCGTGAAGATACAGGGAATCCGCATTGAGAAGCCACTCGTTCACCTTCAAACCACCACGGAGTGCAAGGGGCTGAGCCCGGTTCGGTCCGGCCAGCGTCGGCTGCGCCAGCCCCCACTGCGCGTTGCTCCCCAACCGGGCGATCGTTGACCCCTCGACCTGGAGTCCATACTCCACCACGTCCAGGGTCTCCGCCATCCCGTCCAGAAGGGTCACCACCCCGCCAGACAGTCCGAGGGTGGGCACCGTTACCACCAGATGCCCGTGGGGCGAAATGGGAGCCGCCCCGGTAATCCGGACGCTGTTCACATGGCAGCCATTGACATCACGCGGAGTTGCTCCCCGGTTGACGAGCTCGACTCGCCCCCCCGGGGCATCCACCTCACTCAGCCACAGGCCCTCGAGATCAGAATCGACGGTCCAGGATTCCGATACGGTCGCCTCCTCCCCGGACTGCCACGCGCCTACCGAGTTCTTGCCGATCACCTGCACCGAATTGACGCCACCGAGCCCCGCAAGCACGAGCGCCTCGCCTACCGGGGTCTCCTCGCTCCACGCCCCGCCGTTCAGGCGATAGCGATACTGCACAATATCCGGCCCCCCCACACGCAAACTCGCTTCGGACCGTGATGTGACCGCCCATGGCTCGCCCGAGATCGAAGCGCCTTCCGGCACGGCAAACCCCCGGTCCAGCCCATTGGGCCCGGTTCCGATTGCCGGAGATCCCTCCCGCAGCGAGTAGTCCCCGCCTGCCGGGTTCACAAATCCGGGATCTGCCGCGAAATTATCTTTCCCGCGCCCATGAAAGGCGCGGTCGATCACACACCGATGCACCGTCAACTCGGTCTCCTCCTCGAGATACTTGAAGAGACGGCGATTATCCCAGAAAATGTTCCCGTCCAGGACGGCACCTTTTCCAGGGCCTAACACCCGCGTGCCCCCTTCTTCGTTGAACTGGATGACCGCCTCCTCCATTCCGACGAAGGTATTGTTCACCGCAGTGAGGAACGCCTCCTCCTTGAGAAGGACCGCATGATCACAATTGAGAAAAAGATTCCGGACCAATGTCACCCGCGTCCTGTTGGGCGCACCGCTCTGGGGCAGGCCAGTCGCAATCGCGTTCGAGGTAGTAGCCCGTCCATTGGTGGAACCCTTCCGGAAGTTCATGAACACGTTTCCGGAGACGAAGGCATCCGTGCCATCGAGATCCAGTCCGTCGTCGTCCCCTCCCTCAAAGACATTATCGATGATCTGCAGGATCGGCCCAGGCGCCTCCGCCCCGGAGAAATCGAGGACATCTCCGCCATTCGAGGCCTTGCCGAAGACATTCCTCCGGAGGATGAGATAACCCGGTGCCACCAGGTTTTCTCCATGAATCACCTCCCCGCTCGAGATCCCCGGGATATCAGAGTCCTCGATGAGGACCGCAGGTTCGTCCATCTCGATCATGGTCTCTTCCGTGGTGGGCCAGGACCCAAAACTGATTGTCAATCGCGAGCGCTCCACCGTGATCGATTCGTCGCGATCATCTCCATGCTCCATCGTGAAGTGCCGGAGCCGGTTGTCCTCGTAGGTGTCCACAAAACGGAAACCGTCCCATTCATGATCCTCCGCAGCCGGCCGGCTGAAGACAATCGGCTCGGCCTCCGTTCCCTCCGCCACCAACCTTCCACCCTCCACAACGAGGCCGCTACCCTCCGCGAATTCAACTCTCACTCCCGCTTCAATCAACAGGGTGGCGCCTGCCGGCACAGTGACCGTGGAGTCCACCATCCATGGACTCTCCGCCGCGCCCAGGGTCACGTTGCCGGTCTGAGTTCCACTGATCGTACCCTGCCCCCACGAGGTCAGGGCCAGACCCCAGCTGAACCCCAAGACCCAAACCATGGTGAACTGCAGAATCCTCACGGCCTCCAGCGTAATCACCCCCATCCAATTCGCAAGAGGGACGGGGCGCAGGCTACGCCAAAGTGGTTACCGCGGCGGCACCCTCTCCTCCGGTGTCTCCCCGTCCGATTTCACCGGGAACCCTTCCTGCCCGGAGGACGGGTCCGTGCATTCTCTTGTCTTCATCCCCCCCGGGTTCAAGACTATCCCGTGCTCCGCCCCACCGCCTTGCTGCTCCTGCTCTCCCTGCCACTCCCGGCCCAGGAGACTCGCGAACGCCAGCCCGGGCCCTGGCCGCGCGAATTCAAGGCGGCGCCCACCCGTTTTCAGGTTGCCCGGGACCAGCGCACCGACGCGCAGATTGTTTCCACGAGACACTTCCGCATGGTCTCTGAAACCAGAATTGTCCATGCCCAGTTCGCCCGCTTCGCCAAGGTGATGGAGTCCGTTCCTGAACTGATCCGCACACACCCCATGCCTCTTTGGGCTCCGCGCCGGCAGGGCCGCATCGACATCCTCCTGTGCAAGGACGGGGAGAGCTTCGGGCGGGCCGGCGGCAACTCAGGCGCGGTCGGATGGTGGGACGGGCGTCGCAACCGGGCACTCATCCGGGCCGATTACTTCCTCGCCCCGCCTCGCCCTGAAAACTCCCGGCTGCAACCACGACCGGATCAGGACCTCCTCGTCCACGAGCTCGTTCACATGAGTATGGACGGAATCCTCCCTCGACTCCCCCCCTGGTTTTCAGAAGGCGTGGCAGAGTACTTCGCCGTCTGCCACCAGGGAGATGGCTGGTATCTCTTCCGTGATCTGGAAAGCCTCCTTCGCGACCACCTCCGCTGGGCAGTCAGCAGAAACAAGGTCGGTGAGAAATATCACCTCGTCCCGGTCGGAACCATCCTGGGGCTTGATCACCCGGGCTGGCTCAAGACCGCTCAAACCCAGTTCGAGGGCAATGCCTACCGCCCGTATGCCACGGCACTCCTTCTCGCCCACTATCACTTCCACGGGGGCGCAACCCGCCGCAGACAGGTCACCACTCATCTGCAAAAACTCCACAAGCTCTCCCCCCGAAGTCCCACTCCTGCCTTTCCCACCGAAAAAGCCGCCGTCATCGAGACGCGCCTGGTAAAATACTGGGCTTCACGCGGCCTCCAGCTGGCGTTTACGCAATAGCCTCCGGCAAATCCTCCGCCTGCGCCCGGGATCATGGCGGCCTCTGTGCCTCTCACTTCCCCCGGAGCTCGGCCGCCTTTACCGTGTTGCTCATGAGCATTGCGATCGTCATCCGCCCCACTCCGCCGGGGACCGGGGTAATGGCGCCGCACCTGGCCGCTACCTCGTCGAAAGCCACGTCACCCACCAGGCGGTAACCGCTTTTCCTGCCCGGATCCTCCACGCGGTTCACGCCGACGTCGATGACCACGGCTCCCTCCTTGACGAAATCCGCGGTCACAAACTCCGGCTGCCCGATCGCGGCCACCAGGATATCAGCTTCCCGGCACACCTCCGCAAGGTCTTTGGTCCGGGAATGGGCCACCGTGACAGTCGCATCCAGCCCCTTGTTCATGAGAAGACTGGCGAGAGGCTTGCCTACCAGCATACTTCGGCCGATCACGACCGCCCGGGCACCTGCCGTCTCAATTCCAGCGTTTTGCAGAATCCGGACACACCCCTGAGGCGTGCACGGAACAAATCCCGATTCGTCACCGACGACCAGCTTCCCCACATTGATGGGGTGGAAGCCGTCCACATCCTTGCCGGGGTCAATCAGGTCGATGATTTCACTCTCATTGATCTGGGGAGGCGGGGGCGACTGCACCAGAATTCCATGGATGCTCTCGTCCGCATTGAGATCACGGACTACCTGCAGCACCTGCTCCTGCGTGGCTTCCGCTGGCAACTCGATCTTGCGGGAGTGGATACCCAGATCCCCGCAGGTCCTGACCTTGGAATTCACGTAAACGTGAGAGGCCGGATCGTCCCCCACGATGACTACTGCCAGCCCCGGCGTGATCCCGGCAGCCTGCAGGGCCTCCACCTTTTCCCTGCACTCGGACAGGACTTCAGCGGCTATTTCTTTTCCGTTTAGAATGGTCATGAGTTGGCAAATCGAGATCGTCCACGCCCGCGCGCATCATGCATTCAACCTCCACGCGCTTCGTTTCAAAGGCATCGTCATCGAGCTCTCGCGGAACTTCAAGAAGCTCGTCAAAAATGATGGTTAGCCTGCTGAAGGGAAGCGGCAGGGCAAAGCGGTCCCAGGTCTTGAACCGAATGGCACGCCCGAAGTGCACGTGAATGCCCAGAATCGGTGCCCGGGTCACCTGGGCCAGCTTTACCAGTCCCGGATGCAGCCGGTAACGCGGACCACGGGGGCCGTCGGGGGTGATTCCCACATCCCGGCCGCTTCGCACCACACCTACCAACTCTTTCAGAGCCCGGGAACCCCGCCGGGAACTTGACCCCCGCACCGCCTCAAGCCCGACCGTCCTCGCGAACGAGGCCAAGGCAGCTCCATCACGACTCGGGCTGGTGAGAACGGAACCCCGGCGCCAGGGGCAGAACCGTTTACGGGACATGATGACCGCCAGAATACGACTATGCCAGACACACCAGATGACCGGATACGGGTGACTGGACCGGTCAGTGAACCCGCACCGATCCTCCACCCGCATACGAAGCGTGAAAGAAAGCAGCCGCACGAACCATCCCGCCAGAATACCGAGGGTCCGCATCTTCCAGCTCGTCCGGATCTCGTGCTTCTTCGCTTCGTGGCCCATTTCTCAGAGAGTGTCGCCGCCCCGGGGCTCCGCTCCCTGCGGGAGGGCCCGTTTATCCACGCTGGTGAAATACATCTTCCTCTCCGGGGATATTGAAAGGACTGGGCTGGCCAGTGACAAGCCCCATCCCCGAGCTAACGGGTAAGCAGGATTCCTGCCAGAGCCACTGCAAAAGAATCAAGGCGAGGGCCACCCGCAGGAAATGACGCTGGCCGGGGACGCCGCAGCACCCTTCATCCCCGCAGGGGTATTCTGTGAGCAAAGGCTGGCGCCCCACCCCGGGAAGCCCACCCGCCCCCCTGAAATATCGATCATCTTTGTGATTTGATCCCACCCCCTCCGCATGGTTTGCTTGCCCCGGCGATGGACGACTTCGAAGACAAAGCCCGCGAGGCCCTCGCAAACCCCCGGAACGTTGGCGAAATGCAAGACGCTGACGCAGTCGGAACGGCCGGTTCGGCTGATTGCGGGGACATGCTGCGCATGTGGCTGAAGTTCACGGAGAAAGACGGCAACAAGGTCATCGACCGTGCATCCTTCCAGTCCTTCGGTTGTCAAACCGCCATTGCGGTTGCCTCCATGGCCACCGAACTCCTGAAGGGCAAATCCGTGCAGGAGGCCCGCGAACTCTCCCCCGACGAGTTGACTGGCGAACTTGGACCACTGCCTCCGATGAAGATTCACTGTGGCCAACTAGTCGAAGGAGCTCTCCAGAACGCCCTCGGCGGCTCCCCTCCCGAGCCTCCCACAGCCCCCGGCGGAAACGCTTCCACCCTCGCAAGCTCCCTCGCTGACCAGCCTGCCGGCACCATCAGAATCGTCCCCCTTGAAGACGACGAAGACCACTGAACACCCCGACCCCCGTTCCTCTACAAATGAATCAGGAAATTACACTCACTCGCGAAGTCGAAGCCATCCAGATTCCCTCCGGCGACACCATCACCCTCCCCTCTGACACCCCGGTGGTCATTACCCAGAGCCTGGGAGGCACTTACACAGTAGCCACCTCCTCCGGGCTTGCCCGCATCTCATCCGAGGACGCCGGCGCACTGGGGATCGACAAGGAAGCCAACGAGGAGCGCTCCCGGGAAGCTGAGCGCATGAAAGATGCTCCGGTCGAAGAACAGGTGTGGCACCAGCTCAAACAGGTCTACGATCCGGAAATCCCCGTCGACATCGTTAACCTCGGTCTCGTCTACGACTGCACCGTGGAGGACGAGGAGGGAAAACAAGTGGTTAAAGTCAAGATGACCCTGACCGCACCTGGCTGCGGGATGGGCCCCGCCATTGCAGCGGATGCCCAGGCCCGCGTCATGACCATCGATGAAATCGACGACGCCCGGGTTGAACTCGTCTGGGACCCGCCCTGGAACCAGGACATGATCTCGGAAGAGGGCAAGATGAAGCTCGGCATGATCTGATCCACCCGGGCCGGAGTCGCTCTCGTTGCGGACCACTCCAGTCCTGCCGCACTTTTTCTGACCGCTTCCGGGCGGATAACCCGCTGGCAGGCGGTCGTCGCAGCCCTTTCGGACTTCCCCCTTGCCAAACCTTCGATTTCCTCCTAGCGTCCCGCCCCCTCAAAAAAAATCCAACCCGCCCAATCCCCATGTCCAAGCACAACAGTCTGAAAATCAGCGGTGGCGGCACCGGCAAGCGCTCCGTCCTGAAGCGCTTCGAACGCGTCAAGCTTCTCAAGGACCGCGGCCAGTGGAAGGAGGGCCAGAGCCCCATCGGGCTGCCCAAGACCAAGGGCGAAGACTAGGGCCGCGACCCTTGTCATCTATTTCATCTCTTCCTGAGGAGGCGGAACCGATCGGTTCCGCCTTCTCTTTCCCCGCTTCGGCATGAATCAAGACGGCATCCGGCTGAACAAGTTTCTCGCCTCCTGCGGGGCGGGATCAAGGCGTGCCTGTGACGCACTCATTCAGGAGGGCGGAGTCACTCTCAATGGCGAAGCCTGTACGAACCCGGCTACCAGGGTGAGCCCTGACGACGTGATTCGTCTCCGCGGCAAACGGGTCTCCCCCCGCCAAACCACCACCATCCTGTTCAAGAAACCGCGCGGCTACGTGTGCTCCAAGCAGGATGAACTGGGCCGGGCGACCATCTACGAACTCCTCCCTCCCAAGCTCCAGCATCTCAACCATGTCGGCCGGCTCGACCGCGACTCGGAGGGACTTCTCGTTCTCTCCAATGACGGCGATCTCGCCAACAAGCTCACTCACCCCCGCAACAAGGTGGAGAAGGAATACCGGGTTACCCTGTCGACGGCCCCAGATACCCGTGACCTCAAGAAACTGCTCGAGGGGGTGCGCACCCCAGAGGGGCGCGCCCGCGCAAAATCGTTCAAGCGGCTCTCACCCCGCCGTCTCTCTCTCGTCCTCGAGACCGGCCTGAAGCGCCAGATCCGGGAAATGTTCACGACCCTCGGCTACCAGGTCGAAAAGCTGTTTCGGATCAGGATCGGCCGTCTCACCGACCCCGACCTGCCCACTGGGCGCTGGCGTTACCTCGAACATCATGAAATCGAGCTGCTCAGCCTCGATCCGGGAGAGCGGACCTGAGGAAGTCCCTTCCCGCACCCTTTCTTGCCACCTTCAGCCCCGTCCGTTAAAAAAACGTCCGCAACAGGTTCCCCTCAGGCCCCATGAGCAAGAAGATTGAAAGCCACCTGATCGAAGACCGGATCTTCAAGCCCTCCAAGGAATTCTCAAAGAAGGCACGGGTCTCGAGCATGTCCCAGTATCGGAGGATGTACAAGGAATCCATCGAGAAACCCTCCATCTTCTGGGCCCGCGAAGCCAGGGAGCTTCACTGGCAGAAGCGGTGGAACAAGGTCCTCGACTGGAAAGCCCCGTTCGCCAAGTGGTTCACCGGAGCCCGCCTCAACGTCTGCGAAAACTGCGTGGACCGCCATCTCACCAACGGGCGCAGGAACAAGGCCGCCATCATCTGGGAGGGAGAACCAGGGGACAAACGCGTGCTCACCTACCAGCAGCTCCACCGCGAGGTCTGCCGTTTTGCAAACGTCCTCGAAGCGAACGGGGTAAAGCCCCGGGACCGCGTTCTTGTCTATATGCCGATGGTCCCGGAGGCTGCCATCGCAATGCTGGCCTGTGCCCGCATCGGGGCCGTACACTCCGTCGTCTTCGGTGGGTTCTCCGCCGAGTCGATCGTGGACCGGCTTGAGGACTCCGGGGCCACCGCCGTGATCACCGCCGACGGAGGCTATCGCCGGGGCAAGGTTGTCGAACTGAAGAAGAACGTCGACGACGCCCTCCGGAAGTACAAGGGTGTCAAGCGCTGCATTGTCTACCAGCGCACGGGGGACAAGGTCAGCATGCGCCGCGGGCGCGATGTGTGGTGGCACAAGGAAGCTGAAAAAGTCTCTGCCGAACACACCCCCCGGGGGTTCGACAGTGAACATCCTCTCTTCATTCTCTACACCTCGGGCTCAACCGGAAAACCCAAGGGAATCCTCCACACCAGTGGCGGCTACCTCGTGGGCACCTATACCACCTGCAAGTATATCTTCGACATGCAGGATGACGACATCTACTGGTGCACCGCCGACGTGGGCTGGATCACCGGCCACTCCTACATCGTCTTCGGCCCCCTCGCCAACGGGGTGACCCAGGTCATGTATGAGGGCGCTCCTAACTACCCCGACTTCGGCCGCTTCTGGAACATCGTCGAGGAATACGGGGTGACCACATTCTACACCGCCCCCACCGCCATCCGCGCCTTCATCAAGGCCGGCAACAAGTTTCCCGATGCCCATGACCTCTCGTCCCTGCGCCTCCTTGGCACCGTGGGCGAACCGATCAACCCGGAGGCATGGATCTGGTATCATGAAAAGATCGGGTCCGGCCGCTGCCCGATCGTCGATACCTGGTGGCAGACCGAAACCGGCGCGATCATGATCTCTCCACTTCCCGGCTGCACTCCCACCAAGCCGGGGACCGCCACCCTGCCCTTTTTCGGCGTGGACGCCGCCATCCTCGACGAGGAAGGCAACGAATGTGGAGCAGACGAGGGCGGCAAACTCGTCATCCGCAAACCCTGGCCCTCCATGCTGCGAACGATCTACGGGGACCGGGGCCGCTATCGGAAGACCTACTGGAACGACTACAAGGGAATCTACACGGCTGGAGACGGAGCCCGCACCGACAAGGAGGGCAACTTCTGGATCGTTGGCCGGCTCGATGACGTCCTCAATGTCTCCGGTCACCGTCTGGGAACCGCCGAGGTGGAAAGCGCACTGGTCGCCCATCCGGACGTGGCGGAGGCCGCCGTGGTGGGCCGCCCGCACGAAATCAAAGGGCAGGGAATCGTTGCCTTCGTCACTCTCAAGGAAGGAGTGAAAAGGACCACTTCCACCGACAAGGCTCTCAAGTCTCACGTCGCCAAGGCCATTGGTGCCATTGCCCGGCCCGACGAAATTCACCTCACCCCGGCCCTGCCGAAAACCCGCTCCGGAAAGATCATGCGCCGGATTCTCAAGGAACTGGTCGCAACGGGCGGCGTGACCGGCAACATCACAACCCTGGAGGACTTCAGCGTGGTCAGCAACCTGCAGAAAAGCCTGAAGGCCTAGTTTTGCGTTGCCGGACCGGTCCTGCCTGCCCACCATCGCCCTCCCCTCATGACCCAGACCCGGTATCTCTTCTGGCGCCTTGCCCACACGTTCGGCATTGCCATGCGTCAGCGTCACGCGACCAATGCCGCGGCGGAGATGCATCTTCTGCGCGAGGCCGAGGAAGTGCTCGGCCGCCTTGCCTGGGAGGACGCGGAACAAATCGAGGAACTCTCCGTCGAATACTGGAGCCTGCGCAAGCTCTCCAAGCAGTATGGTGAACTTTCCGGCCGGATCGACTCAGCCAGCGTCAACCTGGAGAATTCACACCACCACCGGACGGAACTCATGGGCGCAGTGGCCAACAGCACCAAGGACCTCGTGGCCGAGCGGTCCAAGCTGGTGGAAACGAATGAGCGCCTCAACTCCAGGCGTGAAACCATCCTGGCCGAGGCCCGCTCGGTGAAACGCCGCCACAGTGGAATCAAGGCCAAGCTGGAAGTGCTCGTCGGGGAGGGCTCCCTCTCCACACCCGAGGTGGATGCCTCCAAGAAAGATCTTATCAGCCTCAAGAGACAATTCAAGACCCTGCGCGACCAGCGCGATGATGTCGCCGCCAAGATCAGCGCCACCGAGATTACGCTGAAGGAACTGGAAACTCAAATCGAGTCCCGTCGTTCCGAGATTCGGGATGAGGCTCTTGGAAACTACCAGAACATCGGAAAAGCCAACCGGGACATCTCGAGTAATCGCGCCGAGCTTGGCGCCCTCGAAAACGAGATGATCACCCTCTACTCGGAGATCGGGCGCTACATCCTCGCTCACCGCCACGACCCGGCAGCCGCACCCGTGGCGGCCAAGCATCGCAGCCTGACCAGTCAGATGACCGCCCTCCGCGTATCGATCAATCTGAACAACAGGCTCTCCGGCCGCACCACCGCTGCCCTCGTGACCAAGGGCTGACTCAGGCCGCGGCCGTGGGCTCACCCAGTCTTTCCAGAAGCATCTCGTGCAGGCCTCCAAACCCGCCGTTGCTTAGAACAGCCACCACGTCTCCTTCCCTCGCTTCAACTGCAACGTGTGCGGCGATTTCCTCCACCGTGGGTAGGAAACACGCGTTCCCTCCCAGCGTCTCAATGTCGCGGGCCAGCTGCTCCGGATCCAGCCGCTCACCCACCGCAAACCTCTCCGGATCCGGAACGGGCGGGATGACGGCCCGGTCGGCCGTAGCCAGGGCCTCCGCCAGCTGAGTCTGGAAGATATTACGACGTGTGGTATTGGAACGGGGCTCGAAAATGACCCACAGGCGCGCGCCCGGATAACGCTGCCTCATCGCCTGCACCGCCAGACCAATCGCAGTCGGATGGTGGGCAAAGTCATCGATGACCCTGACCCCTCGCACCTCTCCCCGCAGCTGCTGGCGACGTGCAATTCCCTCAAAAGAGGCAAACGCCACGCGGATCTCTTCCGCTCTCAGTCCCGCAAACATCCCCCCCGCCACCGCCATGGCTGCATTGCGCACATTGAACTCTCCTACCATCGGAATGGTGTATCGCTCACCTCCCAGCGTGAAGCTACTCCCCTCGGGCTCGTAAAGAACATCCTCGATGCGCAGCTCGCAATGGTCACCTGTTCCCATCGTACGCACCGGACAGGGTGCTCCATCGATGACATCGAGAACATTCGGATCATCTCCGTTCACCACCGCCAGGCCACCCTGGGGAACAATATTGAGCAACCGCCGGAAGGTCTGCTTGATCTCATCGAGCGAGTTGTAGATATCCGCGTGATCGAACTCTATGTTGTTGATCGCAACGAACTCGGGAAGGTAATGCAGAAATTTTGAGCGCTTGTCGAAGAAGGCCGTGTCGTATTCATCCCCCTCCAGCACGTTGAAATCAGAGTCCGTGAAGCGCGCCCCCCGCCCGAGGTTGGCGGGGATTCCTCCAATCATGAACCCCGGATCATAGCCGGCGGACTGGAGCACCCAGGTCAGCATCGCGCTGGTGGTGGTCTTGCCATGCGTCCCAGTGACCACAAAATTTCGCTTTCCCCTCAGGAACTGCTCCTTCAGCACCTCGGGAAGGCTCTGGTAGAGGAGTTTCCGGTTGAGCACTTCCTCGGCCTCCTCATTCCCCCGGCTGATCGCATTTCCGATAACGACTACTCCGGTACCTTCAGGAACATTGGCAGCCCGGTACCCTTCCATAATCTCCACGCCTCTCTCCTCCAGGAAAGTAGACATGGGCGGATACACACACTGATCCGAACCGGTTACCATGATGCCGCGGCTCTTCATGGCAGCTGCCACTGCACCCATCGCAGTTCCGCACACACCAATGAAGTGATAGTGATTCTTCTCAGTCATTGCTCATGCCGGCCTCCTAGAAACCCGGTGCAGCTACCGTGGCGGTATCCCGTTCTTCCCGGCGGCGCTCCAGGATACGGTCCGCCGTCTCACGGACCATTTCCTCCAGAAGATTACGCAGGTGGCTCCCCCTCCGATAGTCGGCTGGTGCAATGTGCTTCACCCTGTCAGCGTGGGTGCAGAGCTGGTAACACTTCAGAAAACTGCTCCCGGACGGATCCTGCGGGTTGTAAACCGCGATCGCGTGCCCTCCATTTTTCTTCATGACGGTGAAGCACGGTACATCTGTGGGGCCGTCTCCCACGTATACCATGTTCTCAAAGGGAATCGGACGCAGCTCCGGTGGCATGTGATCGTTCACATCGTCCTCGTGCGCCAGCATTCCCTTGTTGATCCGGAAGAGGTACTGGGTCTTGGTGGTGTGCGAAATCGTGCGCTTCGGAAAGCTGATCCGCCCTTCCGCGTCCTCTCCGAACTCGCACCCGAACATCGCGGTCATGTGGCTCGCCAGGCTGCTACCTTCGAGGAGGGCCTTCAGCCCGGAGGAGACGATGTAGTGCTCGATCGTGACCCCGGCCGCGTGGTGTTCAGGTCGCAGCACGGAGTTGCGAATCTCGTCAAAGAGTTCCGGCAGACCCGGGTAATAGCTCAGCCCCCGCCCCAATTCGATCAGGCGATCATTGGTCACCGCATCCATCTGGAGGTAGTCGAGCAGACACTTCATGTAGGCCAGCTCACCATCCCACTGCTGCTCCTTCACAAGTGCGTCACAGCGATTCCAGAACTGTTCAGGGTCGATTCCAAATTCAGGAAACAATACGTCCTCCTGCATGTAGCTCGGACTCAACGTCTGGTCGTAGTCATAGACCAGGGCAATCGTGCTCTGAGGAACCGCCATCGGCAAAATAAGTGGTGAAAGCTTGCAGCGCAGCGCACCCTAAACAAGGAGAAGTTGATCGTCCCCCCACAGGGAGTGGGGCTCCCCCTCAAGCCCACTACAGGGTGGACCCGCTCCCGTTCGCAGATGGCCCTGGGATTCCGTTTCCGAGCGGTATCGCTCAGGAACGGCTTCCAGTTCCCCAGGGACGCCCCCCGGAGTTCCTCCGCCGCCCTTTCCCTTACTGCTCAGCTTTCCTTAAGTATCGACATCCCTCCAAACCGGTCACGGCATTGTTTCCCGACAATTTTGATTGTTTCGAGGGCGCGAATGGGAGTCCATCAGTCGATGTCCTTGGGTCGTCTGGTGGGCACCAGCCAGCGGAATGCCGACCAAGCCCCCCGGGGCACGGTCGCGACGCTGCTCTGTGCCTTTTTCCTGCTGGCGTCCCTCCCCGTGCACGCCCAGGGGGGCGATCCCCCACCCACCGGGGCCGACCTGCTCAGCATCCCCCGGGGTGAAGGACCCGGCAGCGAAAGCGATCCTTTCGAACTCGTCCCCGCCATGCCGCAAAACCTCCGCATTACGGGGGACGACTACGCGACCAGGTGGGACGCTAAGAATGAACTCATCCACTACAAGGGAGACATGCAGTGCCGGACCGATGACGGCATTCAGCTCTTCGCAGATGACATTGTGATCAGCCTGAAAGACAGGTGCGCAAGATTCACCGGAAATGTCACCGTTTACCAGGGAACGTTCCTCCATCGGGGAGAATCGGCCATTTACTGGTTCGAGGAGGAACGCCTCGAGGCCGAAGGGCTGCGCACGGGAATGGACCCCATTCTCCTCGAGGCGGGCAAGTTCGACATGGTGCAGGAAGATGGGCGAATCGTTTTCGTGGGTGAGGATGCCGGCGTCACCACCCACGACATCAAGGACCCCACCTTCTGGCTCAAGGCCGGACGTACCACGGTCATCCCCGACGACAAGGTGATCTTCCGCAACATGAAGCTCTACGCCGGAGACACGCCCATCTTCTGGCTGCCCTACCTCTCCCAACCCCTGAGCCGGGAACTTGGCTACCACGTGGTTCCCGGCGCGCGCTCGAACTGGGGACCCTACCTCCTCAACCACTACGGGATCATGCTCGGGGGGAACGAGGACCCTGTCACCGGAGAGCGCAAGGATGCCTGGCTCCTCTCCCAATGGCACTTGGACATTCTCACCAAGCGTGGCTTTGGCACCGGTGTCGACCTGTTGGACACCCGTCTCCACGCCAATACGAATCTGAGCGGGCTCAAGCTCTACTACTTCCACGATTTCAATTCGGGCGAGAACAGGAACGGAATCCCCCGGCAGAAGGTTGGAGAGCGCCGTTTCCGCGTCCAATTGCGCCACCGCCTTGACCTTCACGACACGATCCCCGGCGGCGCCACCCACATCGACGCCAACCTGACCTTCCTCAGCGATCGTTTTTATCTCGAGGACTTCGAACCCGACGTCTTTAGAATCAACCCTCATCCCGACAACGTCCTCTCCCTCTCCCACCAGCGGAAGCGCAACCTTTTCACGCTGTGGACCCGCCTGCGTCCCAATTCATCGTATCAGTCCGACACCCGCCTCCCGGAACTGGCCTTCGACCAGGTGCGGCATCCTCTGTTCGATTCACCTTTTCTGCACGAGGGGCAATTCATCCTCGGGATCTACAATGAGAATATTCCCCGCTTCCAACGGCGGGATCTGAAGGCGGAAGCGGCCGCCCTGCTCCCCGGAGACCCACGCCTCAATGAAATCGATACCATCCTTTCCGAGCACGGCTATACCCGCCTGCACGTATCACAGGAAATATCCCTCCCCATGGTCCTCGACGACTGGCTCAATCTCGTCCCGAGAGCGGGCCTCGGCTACACCGGCTACCGGGGTATCGAGGGACTGGTAGGCAACGAGGAGCGCAGACACATCTACGCCGGGGCAGAAGCCTCCATGAAGTTCTCCCGGGCCTTCCCGGAGACGAGGAACGATGCCCTCGGGCTGAACGGCCTGCTCCATATCGTTCAGCCCTACGCCAGCATATCCTGGTTTGCCACCGATGAACTGGACGCCAGTTTTCCCCGCATTGACCGCCTCACGGCCAGCACCAGGCCCAGGCCACTGGGCGTCGGTCGCTTCACAGCCATCGACGACCTCGAGGACTGGGGCATCGTTCGCCTCGGTGCCCGCAACCGCTTCCTCACCCGGCGCGACGGCGGCACGCACGAGTGGCTTACCGTCAATTCCTACTTCGACTGGTTCCACGAGGACCCTGAGTTCGAGCGCGAATTCTCCAACTTTTACAACGAAATCCACTTCAATCCCGTCCCCTGGCTCGAGCTCGGGCTCGAAACCCAGTTTCCTCTCCTTGATAAGGTGGGGGATTTCACCGAGGTCGTCGGTCAACTACGCTTCCTGCCCTCTGAAAGCCTGGAGCTCACCTTCCGTCACCGGTTCCTCAACAATCATCCCATCCTCCAGGATTCCATCTACTGCGAGTACGAACTCTACAAACGCTTCAATGAAGACTGGGGTGCCGGCTTCAAGCACCGATGGGAGTTTGACGACGGTGTGCTCGAACACCAGCACTACTCCATTCATCGTTCCTTCGACAACTGGATCCTCTCCCTCGGTCTCTTTCACCGCGACAACCGCGAGAAGGATGAATTCGGAGCGATGCTCGGGTTCACTCTACGCGAGTTCCCATCAATCAACCTGCCTCTGCGACTGGACCCCGAATAGGAGCCCGGCGAAAAACCCGGCGGCCTCAGGGCGCAGCCGTTTCCGGCACGGGGTCCGGCCCTCCGGGGCCCGGCTCCTTCTGCAGCGGAATCACCGGCGGCAACTCCCTCCTGCGGGTTGCCTCGGAACGCACCTTGCCAAAGACCTCGTTGATCTCGTCCAGAACCTCCAGGGCGCGGTCCTGCTTCCGGTCACGATAAATCACCCGTATCTGGGACGCTACCCGGTCTTCCTTGACGATGAGTTTGCTACGCATGTGCTCAAGTGCTTCATCCTCCGAGTCCATGCCCCAGCGCGCAACCAGGTCGAGGGACGCGATGACCGGCTTGAGAACCTCGTCACTATGAACCCGCTTCTTCTCATGGGCGACCACCTCCCGCATGTTGATCTCCTCCGGAAGCTCCAGGCGATAGGTCAGCAGGGCCACGCGATCACGGGTCAGATACATCCACCCCAGGGTCGCGCCCCCTCCCAGTCCCAGGAGCAGAATGACCGCAATAACAGCAAGAACAGGCCTGGACATGGTCATTTTCTAGCAAATCACTCCCCCGGGCCAAGGGAATTTGCCGCTTCTATCGCTCGCCATCTGCTGAGAGCAACCATCCCGCTTGACCTCCCTCCCTGGCCGTCCCAATAACCAGCGCCTCGTTCTCCACACACCTCCAGATGCAATTCCCCACCACCAACGCCTCCCTGCACACCCTGCCACACGGGCTCACCGTCATCCTGCAGGAAGACCATTCTGCCGAGGTCGTCTCCGCGCAGTGCTGGATTGAAACCGGGAGCCAGCACGAGGAAAACTTCGCAGGCAGCGGACTCTCTCACCTCCTTGAACACATGGTCTTCAAGGGCACGGAGTCCTTTCCGGGGCCAGAACTGGCCACGAGGGTCAGCTCCGCCGGCGGTCAGTGGAACGCCTATACCTCCTTCGACCGCACGGTCTACTATATCGACGGTCCCAGCACCTCAACCGACATCTTCCTTCACATCCTCTTTGAACTCGCATTCCTCCCCTCCTTCCCGGCAGAGGACTTCGATACCGAGCGGGATGTCATCCGCCGCGAAATCGACATGGGGCGGGACGATCCCGATTCCGCTGCCAGCAAACTTCTTTTCCGTACCTTCTATCAGCGCGATCCCCGGCGCCACCCGGTCATCGGCCATCGAGAGCTTTTCGATGCCCTCGGTTACGAGGACATGATCAGCTACCATCGGCAGCGCTACCTGCCCTCCAATGGGTTCCTTGTCCTGTCGGGCATGTTCGACCGTGACGCCGTCCTCAAAAGGCTCGAGCAACTCAGTTCCGCCCTTCCCGCCCGGGCTCTCTCCCAAGTCAGCGGAGCGCAGGAACCACGTCAGCTCGGGCAGCGGGAGGCACGGCGTTGCTTTTCTATTCCGGTCAGCAAGACCACCCTTGCGTGGCAGATTCCAGGACTGGAGCATCCCGACTCACCCGCCCTTGAACTGCTCTCCGGCGTGCTTGGCGGTGGCCGCTCGTCCCATCTCTACCGGCGCTTCCACGAGAAAGAAGGCCTCGCCCACCACATTGGGAGCTGGGCCTGGAGCCCTGCCACAGGACCCGGCATGTTCAGCATCTCGGCGGAGGTCGACCACGATCGCCGGGACAGGCTTGAGGAAGACATCCTCGCCGAACTTGGCCCCGCGCTGGAGGGAGACCTCGAAGCTCCCCTCCAAAAGGCCCGGCGGCAGGTCTTCGCGCAGCAATTCAAGACTCTCACCACCGCCTCCGGGCGGGCCAGTGACCTCGCTTCCAACTGGCACGAGGCGCGCAACCTGGACTTCACCCGGGACTACCTGGAACAACTGGACCAGATCACCCCGGAAGATCTCATCCGGGTTGCCCGTCACTACCTCCGCCCGGACGGCCTGACCATCGTTTCGCTGGATCCCGCCAAAGGTCCCACCTCGCCCGCAATCCTGAAATCCAGCAATGCACCCGGTGAAATCACAACCCGGCCACTCGCCAACGGCTTGACCCTCGTCCTGAGACCCGACCCCCGGGTCCCCACCGTTCAGTTTCAGGGGGTCTTCCGGACCGGACGACTCTCTGAATCACCGGACAACTGCGGCATCAACCCCCTCCATGCCGCCCTTCTCACGAAGGGCACTGGAAACCGGCCCGGTGGCGAATTCGCCCGTGCGGTTGAGTCCCTCGGTGCAAACCTGCATGCCAGCGCCGGGAACAACACCAGCATCCTCTCTTCCTTCTGCCTCAAGCCGGACCTCTCCACTGTCCTCGGCCTGGCTGCCGAGGCGCTCCAGAGCCCTTCTTTTCAGGAAGAGGCCCTTTTGCAGGAACGCGAGGTGCAGCGCGCCGACATGCTGGAGGCGCTGGAGGATCCCCTCAAAACAGCGTTCCGCCTCCTGCGGGCAACCCTTTTTGGAAACCAGCACTATGGCCTTCCTCGCCTCGGCACGAACGAGTCCCTCCAGAACCTTGACCGCCAGACTCTCCTCGACCACCACCAACGTTTCATAACACCGCAAAACGGAGTTCTCGCCGTCTTCGGGGACATTGATCCCGAGGCCACTGCCCAGCTCTGTGAGGAAACATTTTCCTCCCTCCCGGCAGGAGAGCCCGAGAATCCCGCTCTCTCCGCATCCGGGATCAAGAATCCCGCCGGAGACGTCCGGGCTGAACTTCCCAAGGAACAGGCTGTCGTCGCCATCGGCTTCCCCGGCGCGCACGTCAATTCCGAGGACATCGCTGCCCTTGAGCTGATCCACGAATACTGCGGGAACATGGCGGGCCCGCTCTTCACCCGGCTTCGGGACGAACTGGGGCTCGCCTACTACGTGAATGCCACTCAGTTCCATGGCGTGGGAACAGGGCTGTTCGCTTTCTATATCGGCACCTCCCCGGAGCAAGCCGACCTCGCCCGTAGCGAGCTCCTGCAGCAAATCAGCATTCTTACCCAGGAGGGTATCCCCGAAGCCCCCCTCAACCATGCCAAGACAAGCGTTCTTGCCTGCGATGCGCTCGAGAACCAGAGCAATCACTCCATGGCGCAGGTCTGCGCCCTGAACACTCTTTTCGGCCTCGGACCGCACCACCATCTCGAACATGCTGAACGCATCAAGTCGATCACCGGTGAGGAAATCCTGGCAACAGCTCAGAAATACTTTGGCGACGAACCGGTGATCGCCACCGCCGCTCCACCCTCACCTGCCTGAACATCATCCCACCAACTTGGCCGTCACACTCCGGCCGGCTACGGGGGCATGATCCCATCCTGGCCGCCCCCTGATGAGGAGAAAGCACCGCGAACGACTGGCTTTCGACCTGTAAACAAGATAACTCTCCTTACTCAATCACCAACATGGACAACGATCCCCGCTTTGCTGACTTCGTCATCCTGCAGGCCCAGAATGCCGGAATGTTTCTGGGGCAGGTCCCTAACCCCATCAGCGGCCAGCCCGAGGTGAATATCAACGCGGCCCGTTCCGTCCTCGATTCCCTCGAGATGCTGGAAATCAAGACCACGGGAAATCGCACGCCCGAGGAGGACAAACTGCTCCAGACCGCCCTCCTCAATCTACGCCCCCTCTATGCCAAGGTCGAGGCCGGGCAGCAACCCGGGGAATCCTGAGTAAGGGCAGCGCCCCCTTTCCTGGGACACGAACCCGCCAATCCCGCTATTGAAACCCGGGCCTCCCTGCGTCATGCTGGACCCAGCGCAGCACCGGCCATGGCAGAATCCTTTTCGATCCAAAACGTCGAGGTGGGCACAGGGCGCCCCCTCTACATTCTCGGCCCCTGCGGATTGGAGCGTGAAGAGTTCGCCTGGGAGATGGCCCGTGCCCTGAGTGAAATCTGCGCGCGCCTCGAGATTCCCTTCCTGTTCAAGGCCTCCTACGACAAGGCCAACCGCACTGCGGTCGATTCCTACCGCGGCCCGGGCGTTGAGGAGGGTTGCCGCATTCTGGGCGAGATCGGCCGGGAGCTCGGAGTTCCCGTCACCACCGACGTGCACACCGCGACCGAAGCAACCATCGCTGCCGAACACGTCGATCTTCTTCAGGTTCCCGCCTTCCTCTGCCGCCAGACCGATCTCCTTCAGGCCTGCTCCGCCACCGGGCGGGCCGTCAATGTGAAGAAAGGACAGTTCCTCGCCCCCTGGGATTGCTCCAACATCGCCAACAAGCTGCGTAGCTTCGGATGCGAACGCTTCCTCATCACGGAACGCGGCACCACCTTCGGCTACAACAACCTCGTCGCCGACATGCGCTCGCTCTACTGGATGCGCCAGGAGGGGATTCCCGTGATCTTTGATGCCACTCACTCCGTCCAACGCCCTGGCGGCCTGGGCGAAACAACGGGTGGCGATGGCGAGCTGGCTCCCGTCCTCGCCCGCGCCGCAATGGCCACCGGAGTAGACGGCATCTTCATGGAGACCCACCAGAACCCCCGGGAGGCACTCTCCGATGGTCCAAACCAGATTCCCCTCGCCGAGATCGAGACTGTTCTCCTCTCTCTCCAGAAAATCCACCGGGCGCTCTCCGAATGACCGCTCTCGCCGTGCGCCCGTAATCCTGATATCCTCGCCGTGCTCGGGCCTTGCGCCCAACCCGGCAGGGTTGGATCCAGGGTTCGCTTCCTCCGCCCCGCTCTCATGCGTATCACTCCGCTCCTCCCCGCCCTCGTCCTCTCCGGGATTGTGCCGGGCTGGATCTCTGCCCAGAGCGTGAAGGAGAGCAGGCAAGACGACCTCTCCTACGAGAAGCTCGGCCCGGTCCTGGACAACCTTCCGACAGGAAGCACCCTCAAGGGGATGCGCGTTCCTGTCTTCAACAAAGAACGGGAGCGCATGGCCCTTCTTCAGTCCGGTCTGGTAAAAATCATCACCAGGCGCGAACTCACCGGCGAGAAGATTGTCCTCCGCTACTTCCAGAAGGACGCTGTCATCATGCGCATAAACCTCGGAGCCGCGGACTTCTCGCTCAACACCGGCATCCTCCGCGCCCGCCGGGCAATCACGCTTGACGGCGAACAGCTTCAGGGCCAGGGCTCCGGCGGAATCTTTCACCTGGGGACCCGCTCGGGAGTAATCCGTGGGCCCGTCTCCACCCGCTTCACCACCTCGCCCACGGAAGAACGCGACGACAAGGCCAACGGACCGGACCGCACGTCGCCCGACCCGTCCGGGCAGAATGCCAAGGCCAGCCCCTCGCCCACGAAAACGAGGGCAGAGGACAATCCCCTCGCCACGGTCTTTACCGGTCCCGAGCCCCTCTCCGGGGCAGAACTCCGCAAGATCAACGAGCTTCTGCAGTCACGAAGCAAATCCGTCCTCGCAAACCGCGCCCCCACCCGCAACTTCATGACTCAGAGCCGGCAGTCCAGCAACAAGGCCGACACCGACTTCCTGAGCTTCGCGCACAACGTCCAGATGGCGCGCGGCAAACTTCTCGCCCGCACTCCTCCCCGGGAACCTGCCGAGGTAACGCCCATCAAGATGGAGACCGGGGAGGTTCTGGTCACAGCCAGGGGCGGGATGTTTCTCAACCCTGAGCAGGGACACATCTCCTACCTTCGCGAAATCGAGGTCACCGAGTCCCGCTTCACCATGACCGCGGCCGGGCACCTCAAGGTCTTCTTTCCCCCGCAGGATCTCTCCAAGGCCATCACACGGCCCGGATCCGACCCCGGGGAGGGCGATGAACTGGAGGGAGGCCGCATCGACGAGAAGGAAGAGGAGGAGAGCTTCGCCGAACTCGTTGATCCTCACCTTCTGGTCGCCACCGGCGGAGTACGCATCATCTACAATGACCCCGCAGGCAGAGCTCCGCCCCTCCTCGCTACCGGAGAAACGGCTATCGTGGATCGCCGCAGCGGAGACGTCGTCCTCCAGGGGGGTACTCCCACAATCAGGCAGGGAACAAATTCACTCACTGCCGGGAGCCCGGAACTCTACCTTCGCCTCTATCAGAACGGCGACTTCTACGCCGAGGAGGGACTCTGGACCACCGTGGGCGAATTAACCGCTCTGACCCCCTCCCAGCCGGGAAACGGCGGACAGGAGGGGGTAGGAAAAGAGGAGGCCGAAGATCCCCCCGCCGACACTGGGAAGGACCATGGAAAACCCGAAATCGTCAAGGCCACCTGCCGGGGCGGCCTCTACTTCGATGCCCGCGAGGGACATGTTGTCTACCTCAAGGATGTCGAGATCCAGCATCCTCAATTCCGCATTCAAGCCGGGGATGAACTCAAGGTGCTGCTGCGCAGAGGACCCGGGACCGAGAGCGGGAGCCCGTCCGGCCCGGAAGCGTTCTCCGATGTCGACTATGTCATCGCCAGCGGTAACGTTCGAATTCTACGGGAAGATCCCGAGGGCGAGCGCTCCCCGGTTACCGCCACCGCCCAGCACGTCATTTTCAACGTGGAGACGGCCGACCTGATCCTGCGAGGTGGCTCTCCCTCCATCGAGCAGGGCAACAATTCGTTACGGGCCGGCCATCCTGACCTCTATCTCCGCTTCTACCAGAATGGCAGTCTCTTTGCTGAAAAAGGTCCCTGGACCACTACCGGTGACCTCTCCGGCCATCGCGATCAGGATGAAGAGGGCAACAAGGATGTGGGAATTCTCACCATGACCTGCGAAGGCGGGCTCTTCTTCGACTCCGAAAAAGGCCACATTGTCTATCTCGGGGAGATCGACGTCCGGGAACCACGCTTCCGCCTGCGCTGCAACGACAGCCTGCGAATCACACTGACCGAACAGGAGGATGCCCGGGAAAAACGCCTTGAAGGCCCTGAGGCTTTCTCCGACGTGGACAGGATTGTTGCTCTTGGTGAGGTCATGATAACCCGGCTTCCCCAGCCGGGGGCCAAGCCGGTGGTTGCCATGTCGGCCGCCGCAACTTATCGCGCCAGCGATGGGATTCTGGCGCTCCGTGGCGGCTATCCTGAGATCCGACAGGGCAAGAGCTTCTTCAAGGCTCGCGAAAACGGGCTCCACATCCTCTTCTATCCCAACGGCAGCTTCGAGCTCGCCCGCGGCGCATGGGAACAATTCTTCGACCTTAAGGCAGGAAACTTCGAGAAACTGCGCCGGGAGGAGGCGAATTAGGATGGCACCTTCCGTTTATTCCTCTACCGTGAGCTGCCGCCACATTGCCAGCGCGGACCGCATTCGGGCAACAGCCTGCTTGTCGGATCCGAATCGGTCCTCATGGACTGCGCCACGCATACAAACCACAGCCACCTCTTCTCCTTACCGGCACTCTCCTCGCTAGAACGCTCTTCCCGTGGACGCCAATACCGGACAACCAGCCCAGAAGCCGCCGCAACCCGCCACCCACGTGGATCCGGACGCGCCTGACGTGTCGGCAAACCGCGACGCTCCCCCGGTCCTCGATGTCGAGGGGCTACGCAAGGTCTACAGTGGACGCCCTGTGGTCGAGAGTGTGAGTCTCACCGTGAGCCCCCGGGAAGTCGTCGGCCTCCTTGGACCCAATGGAGCCGGCAAGACGACCACCTTCTACATGATCGCGGGGCTTATTCCTCCCGATGCCGGCAGGGTGGTGATGGGCGAACGCAATGTGACCCGCCTCCCCATGCACAAACGGGCCCGCAGGGGCCTCGGCTATCTCCCTCAGGAGGAATCCATCTTCCGCAAGCTCACGGTGGAACAGAATCTCATGGCCGTCCTGGAGACTCGCCGCGACCTCACACGCAAGCAACGCCGCACACGTTGCGGCGAACTCCTGGAGCGCTTCGGGATCGACGGCGTGCGGCGTTCTTCCGCCCTCACTCTCTCCGGGGGTGAAAAGCGCCGCCTTACCATTGCGCGCTCCCTGTGCACCGATCCCAGCCTCCTCATGCTCGACGAACCCTTCAGCGGGGTGGACCCCATTGCGGTCCGTGACATTCAGGAGATCATTCTGCAGCTTCGCGACGAATATGGGCTCGCTCTCCTGATCACCGACCACAACGTGCGCGAGACACTCGAGATCGTGGACCGCGCCTATCTCCTGCTTGAAGGGCGTGTCGTCCTCGAGGGACCATCGGAGCAGCTAGCCAACGACCCGGTCGCCCGCCGTCACTACCTCGGCGAGAATTTCTCAATGTAAGCGGCCTCAGCCTCCAGTGCTCATTGACAGAGTCGTCTGCGCATATGCCCGATTCCGGCTGAAAGCGCTCTTGCCAGACCCCCACAATCTCGGGATCCAGCAAGACGTGCTTTGCACCACGGCCTTTCCTCGTCTAGTTTAGGGGGTGCTAGATGAATTCTTCATCTGCACCCCAATCCAGAATCCGATGCAAAGCGCAAACCTCGACCCGAAAATCACCATCACCGTCCGCCACGAACAAGCAACTGACTCGCTCAAACAATACGCCACCAGCAAGATCGCAGGCCTCCACCTCGACTATCCGAAGATCATCGAGGCCCGGGCCATCCTCGATGTGCAGGGTAAGCGGCATACAGCGGAGATCATTCTCTTCTGTGCCAACCACATCACCATTGACGCCTCCTCCGAGACCGAGGACATGTACAAGAGCATGGACGCAACGATCGACAAGATCGCCCGCCGCATGCGAAAATACAAAACGCGCCTCCTGAAGAGACATCGCCCGCGCCCCGGGAACACCATCAAGCACCTCGACGAGAGCATTTACGCACCAGACTTTCTCGAAACTCACATCCCCGGAGATGACCAGACGGACCCCGGCCCCGAGCCGGAACCCCTCGCCATCCACCGCGAGTCCTATCGCCTCCGAACTCTCCTGAAGGAGGAGGCCATCATGGAACTGGAACTGAGCGACCGTCCCTTTGTCCTCTTCAAGAACGCCCGGCGGGGCGTTCTGCAGCTCGTCTTCAAGCGCCGGGAGGACGGCGAGTACACTCTTTTGGAACTGCACTCCTCTGCACAAAACTAGCGCCCTCCACGGGAAGAGCGGAACCACCCCCGGTTTCAGGCTGTTCGCAGAAGCGAAGCCGATGGTGCCAGCAGGTTCAGCGGGGAGGCCCCCGCTGCCTTCCCAGCAGGACGTTTGAGCATGCCATCCCGGGCAAAAGCGCGCCCCTTCACCCATCTGAAATCTGAGATTTAGGATTTCGAATTTTTTCCGGCCCACTACTGTCTTGGCATGGCATCCCGGGTGAAAAAAGTCACCTCCATCAGCGTGGGGCGTTTTTATGAGCGCCACAAGGAAGCCCTCCAGCTACGACTGGTGGGCGATTCTGAGGACGGCTTCGAGCGCACGATCCGCGAACCAGCACCAAACCGGCCCGGTCTTGCCCTCGCCGGTTTCTTTACTTACTTCGCCAACAAGCGGATCCAGGTGATTGGAAACTCGGAAGCCTCCTACCTCAAGAAGCTCTCCTCCACCGTGCGGGCCACCCGCTTCCGCCAACTTTGCGAAAAAGGCATCCCCTGCGTGGTGAGCTCACGGGACCACACCCTCTCCGATGAACTGCTTGCCATTGCCTCCGAGCAAAAACTCACCATTTTTCGAACTCCGATGGTAACCATGAAGTTCCTGAACCTGGCATCCATCCTTCTCGAGCAGGAGTTCTCAGAATCCACCTCCCTGCACGGCTGCATGGTCGATTACCGGGGGGTCGGAGTCCTCATCATGGGCAGCAGCGGTTCCGGGAAGAGCGAAACCGCCATGGGCCTGCTTGAGCGGGGTGGCGCCCTCGTCGCGGATGACATGGTCCGCGTGCGCAGAAACGGCGAAGAACTCATCGCATCCGCTCCAAAGCTCGCACGGGGCTACATCGAGATGCGTGGGATTGGCATCATCAATGCCGCCAACCTCTACGGGCTCTCCGCCATCCGCCCCGAAAAGCGCCTCGATCTGGTGGTCACCCTCAAGGGCGAGAGCGACCTCAACAACGTCGACCGGCTCGGCGTCCGCCGCAAGGGCCACATCATCCTGGGACACTCCATTCCTCACGTGGAAATCCCGGTCGCACCTGGACGTGACACCGCGCGTCTGGTGGCGGTCGCGGCCCTCGACCTCCAGCTGCGCCGCCTCGGCTACGATATGGCCGATGAGTTCAACCAAAAACTCCTCGCCAAGATGCAAACATCAGATCCCTCTCCCTGAGGGGGGGGAAGCGACCCTCCGCCCGGCCCCTGCGAGCTCTTCCAGGCCGGCCAGCCCCCCCGGAATCCCCTTCCTCCGGGGGAGAAGACAGTTTCTTAAGGTCCAAGGGGGAATTTTCCCTTCCCTCCCGGCCAACCTGCCGCCTAGAGTCGGCCCGCCAAGATGCCGGCTATGCCCAGCAAGCAACTGACCATATCCAACAAACTCGGGATTCACGCCCGCCCTGCGGCCCAATTCGTGAAGACCGCGAGCAAGTTTGAGTCCGATATCCGGGTCGAAAAGGATGGGGAAGAGGTCGATGGCAAGAGCATCATGGGCTTGATGATGCTGGCCGCTGGCCATGGCTCCGTTCTCACAATTATTGCCGAAGGCACTGATGCTGAGGATGCTCTGAATTCTCTGGGAACCCTGGTAGAGAGTAATTTCGAGGAACTCTGATAATCTCTCCGTAAAAGGTTTGGCTTGGGCCCGAGGCATTGACCACACCTCAGCATCCCTCCAGACTCCCCTAAATGGGCGAGGTCAGGAAGGAAATAGTCTACTCAGGGACTCCCGTCTCCCGCGGGATTGTCTTTGGGCCCGTCCATGTCGTGGCCCGCGGCTTTTCTGCACCCGAGGTCTACCCCATTGCCAATGTGGACCGCGAGCGCGAGCGCTTCGAGGAGGCCCTCCGGCGCACGCGCATCCAGCTCGACGGTCTTCGTGAGCATATGGAATCACTCTCCGGCAACGAGGAAGGCCGGATATTCGAGGCGCATATGCTCGTCCTGGAGGACCCGATCGTGCTCGAAGGCGTTCCCTCCGCCATCGAAAAGCGCAGGCAGAACGCCGAATACTGTTTCTATGCGGTGATGCAGAACCAGCTCGAATCGATGCGGCGCATTCCCGATCCTTTCCTCCGCGACCGCACCACCGATATCGAGGACGTCTGCCAGCGTGTCCTGCGCAACTTTGACAGTGAGCCCGATGAATCAGCCTCCGAGGTACCCGAGCATCAACACATCCTGGTGGCCTATGACCTGACACCATCCGACACCGCCGCGATGGACCGCCAACAGGTGCTGGGCTTTGCGACCGAACAGGGGAGCGTCACTTCCCATACCGCGATCCTGGCCCGCTCCCTTGGGATTCCGGCCGTGGTCGGTCTCCGCAACGCAGTGTTCAATCTGCAGGCTCTCGATCCCTGCATCCTCGATGGCTACGAGGGCAAGCTCATCTCCAACCCCGCCCCGGAAACAATCGCCCGATACCGGGAACTCCAAAAGCTCCACCAGCAGCACCGGGCCAAGCTCGACAAGCTGCGTGACCTCGATGCAGTCACTACCGACGGCCGTGCGATTACCCTGTCGGCAAACATTGAATTTGAGCATGAGCTGGACCTCGTGGAGCGCTCAGGTGCCAAGGGAGTCGGCCTGTTTCGAACCGAGTTTTTTCTTCTGGAGAGCGCCGAGTGTCCCGGCGAGGAGGAGCAGGCTGGTCTTTACTCACGGGTGGCCGGGCGCGTTGCTCCCAGCGAAGTCATCTTTCGCACCCTCGATGCAGGGGGAGACAAGGTTTCGGGCGAACCCCTGAGCGAACCGGAACCTAATCCCTTCCTCGGCTGGCGGGGCATTCGCTTCTCCCTGGACCGGAAGGACCTTTTCAAGGAACAACTGCGCGCAATTCTGCGGGCGGGCGCAGCGGGCCGGGTCGGACTGATGTTCCCGCTCATCTCGGGAATCGGGGAAGTCCGTATGGCCAAAAAGCTGCTCGCGGAATGTGCGGAGGAACTCGCCTCCCGGGGCGTGGAGTTCAACAGGGATATTGCGGTGGGAGCAATGATCGAGGTTCCCTCCGCAGCCATGGTCGCCGCCGACATTGCGGCCGAGGTCGACTTCCTTTCGATCGGAACCAATGACCTCGTGCAATATACCGTGGCGGTCGACCGAGTGAATCCCCGCGTGGCGAAGCTCTACCGGGCGGCTCATCCCGGGATCATCCGCCTTATCAAGGCCGTCGTCGACGGGGCCGACCAGCACGGCATCTGGACCGGAGTATGCGGCGAGATGGCTGGTGACCTTTCCTTACTTCCCCTCCTGGTGGGCCTCGGTGTGGACGAGCTCTCCGTGGGCGCGCCGCTTGTGCCCACCGTGAAGCAGGCTGTTCGTCTCCTGAGTTTTGAAAGATGCTCGGAGCTCGCCCGGAACTGCCTGCAGGCCTCCGAGACAGGAAAGATTGCAGAACTCTGCAGCGAGGTTGCCAGAGACACCTATCCTGAATTACTCCAGCAGGAGGGCGGCGGAAACTAGCGTACCTTCTTCCGCTGCCCACCCTGCATGACGATGGTGAAATGCCCGCCCGTTCGCTTGGCGAGGTCATCCATGTCATCGTGTGCCTTGGGCTGCATCATGGCCACGCAGTTTATCTTGATTCCCCGGCTCTTGGCCCGGGCCCCGATCTCCCGGGCCCATTTGTCAGAACCTCTGGCCGCACCATCGGTCATGAAATAGACAACCTGGGGCGGCGGATCCATGTCGAGAGCCATCTGGAGGGGATTGTCCCAGCGCGTACCCCAGACCAACCGCGTTTCCTTGATCGTCTTACGAGACTTGGAGAGCTGCCCATCAGTCGCCTCAAGCCATTCGACTGGTTGCTTCCTGCCCACCTGCTCCCACTGATGAGCGCTCCCGGGCGACTCCCACTCGTACTTCCGTCGGCCCTTTCCGATCACGGTCGCCTTGTTCTTGGTCCAATCCACCTCGTCACCTGCAACCCACGCCGGACCGGCGAAGAAAATCAGGGCATACTTCGTCTTGTGAGCAATCCGATCAACCGAACGGGTCAATTCCTTGCGCATGAGCTCTTCCCTCCCCTGCCCCCGCATGGAAGCGGAATAGTCGATCACGTAGGCGATGCGTTCCGCCCGCGAGGCCAGGCCGAAAAAACTCGTCCCTCCTCCGAATCCCGATCCCGAACCTTCCCCCCAGCCATCTCCGAAATCGTCTCCGTCGCCAAACTCCACCGAGGGGTCCGGCGTATGGGTTTCCGGAACCGGGACGGATACCGGACTTGCAACATTGGCAGCTACCACTCTGGCCATCGCCGAACTCGGGGCCGAAGGCTGTCGCTTCACCTGAGGCGTCACCTCCGGCCGCTCGAGGAGCTCTTCTTCGCGACTCTCCACCGAGTAAGCCACGATGGGAGGCACCTCTACCTTGAATACCGGGAGCAGAATGAGGGCGAGTATAACCCCAACCTGCACCACGGCCAGAATGGCAATGAAGCAACTGGTCGCAACGGCCACGCGCCGCTGCCTTCTGAGGGCCTGTGCGGCTTCCGGACTGGCGTAAGTGCTGACGATACTCATGGGCCGGAATTCAGGAGCCAGCCCCAAAGGCCGGCTCAAAAGCATGAACACTGCGATACCCCTCCCACAAGGAGGAAATCCAGTTTGCCTTGCGGCAACGGCCGGAGACCGCTAAGCGCTCGCGCATGAGAGCAGGTCCAATTGCCTACCAGACCCTCTGCGCCCTTGCGCGCGAGCGAGCCTTGATCTCCACCACCGCTTCCGTGCTGGGCTGGGACCAGGAAACCGGGCTCCCGCCCGCGGCCGTCAATTACCGGGCCAGCCAGCTCGCCTGGCTTTCCGGCAAGGCCCACGAGCTCGCCACCTCCGAAAGCTGGCAGGCCGCTCTCGAAGCTGCGGAGGCGGAAGGCAGCGATGAGGCCGTCATCCAAGCCAACCTGCGGGAGTTCCGCCACCACTTTGACCGGGCCGCCAGGCTCCCGCAGGAACTGGTGGAACGCGACACCGAGGTCTCCTCCCGCGGCAAGGCATCCTGGGTCGAAGCCCGGCAGGATTCCGATTTCTCCAAGTTTGCACCTGCTCTGGCCGAACTGCTTGAGATCGCACGCGAGAAGGCCGAACGCTGGGGATACGAAGGGGAACCCTACGACGCTCTTCTGGAAGAATACGAGCGGGGCGCAAGCACGGCTGAAGTGGCGGCTCTCTTTGATCGCTTTCGAGGTCCCGTGTCTGAAATAGCGCAAGAGGCCGTGGAGAACTCCAGAGCAACTCCGGCCGACCTGCTCGACGCACACTACCCGGTTGAGGATCAGAAGGTCCTCAACCGTGAAATCGCGGAAAGCCTCGGATTCGATTTCCAGGCCGGGCGCATCGACACCGTCACCCATCCATTCTGCACGCACCTCGGCCCGGAGGACACCCGGCTGACCACCCGCTATGATGAACGTGATTTTCTCTCCTCTCTCTTCGGCGTGATGCACGAGGCAGGGCATGGCCTTTACGACCAGGGCCTTTCCAAGGAGGAGCACGGCCTGCCTTCCGGCGGGGCAGTCTCCCTCGGCATTCACGAGTCACAGTCGCGGCTCTGGGAAAACCACATCGGGCGGGCCCGGCCCTTCTGGGAAAAGTGGCTTCCCCGGGCAGCGGAGATCTTTCCCAGCCTGCGCAAACTCTCCATGGAGGATTTTCTTCGAGGGGTCAACCGGGCCCAGTATTCCTGTATCCGGGTGGAAGCTGACGAAGCTACCTACGACCTCCACATTCTCCTCCGTTTTGCGCTCGAACGGCGCCTTCTTAACCGGGAACTCGAGGTCGAAGATGTTCCTGAAGCCTGGAACACGGAATTTGAGTCCCTCTTCGGCTTTCTCCCCCCGGACGACGCCTGCGGCTGCCTGCAGGACATTCACTGGTCGATGGGCGGTCTGGGCTACTTCTCAACCTACAGTATTGGAAACCTCAACAGCGCCCAGCTCTACGCTGCGGCCACCCGGGACGAGGCCGTGGCCTCCGCTTGTGAAAAAGCCAACTACCTCCCGATCCTCAGCTGGATGCAGAATCACGTTCACGCCCCCGGCTCCACCCTGCTCCCTCAGGACCTGATGAAGCAGGCTACCGGTGAGCGTACCACTCCAGAGCCCTACCTTGCCCACCTTAGAGGGCGCTTCTGCACCTAGGCGGCTTTCCGTCCTGCGCCTGGAGGACTCCCCGAACGCGCGACTCGTTCCCGCGGCCAAAGGAACTGGGAATACGCCCCGCTAGCGAATTTCCATTCCGGTCTTCGCGTAGATCCACTTCACGACCTTGCCCCCCTTGATGAGGGCCTTGGCCTGAACGGTCTTCTCACCAAAGATGGTCTGCGCTTTATAGGCCGCCAAACCGGTCTGATAGCTTTCACCATCGACAGATTCTTCCTCGCCGGCCTTCCAGCCCTCGACCTGCTCGAACTTGAACTCCTTGATGCTGCCGGACTTCACGCTCTCCTGCATGGCAGACACAATCTGTTCCGCATTCAGGCTCGCCGGCTCAGGCGTATCCTCAGGTTCCATTTTCTCCGGGTCAGGCCCGGGAGCAGGGGCAGGTTCCGGGGCAGGTTCCGGGGCAGGTCCTGGCGCTGGTGCTGGGGCAGGTCCTGGTGCTGGCCCTGGGGCAGGAGGTTCGTTCTTGGCGATCTGTGGAAGAGTGGGCGGAGGAGTGGGACTCGGACCCGTATTCTCGGCCACCGCTCCACTACTCCCAAAGTGGCGGCGCGCCCGGTAAGCGATCACCCGTTCCGCAAAGTCGGTATCGGCGATAGGCACAAGGCCGGTGAGTGGACCACCTGCCGAAATCTCCAGGTTGTAGCCGTTCTTCCGGCTCACGGTCACCGTGCTGCCCTTTTCGAGCGGGGTCTCCTGAGCTCCCCCGCTGGCGGAAACCACGGTTCTCTTTTTCAGCTCCACCGTGCCCGGCATTTCACGCTCATCGATCGTGCGTAAATCGATCGTGATGCGAAGCTCCCGGCTTCCGCTCCCAAATTTCACCTCCTGCAGGTCCTTGACCGCACTGCTTGTCGTCTGGGGAAGGAGAGCCCCGCTGAGCGGAGAATACATGATGCGCCCGAAGAAAAAGCACAGGAGGATGGCGACGGCCCAGGTGGCGTATTTCATATCTGCAAAAGGTCTACCCGCCCATAGAGCGCTATTTTTCCCAACTTGTCAAATTAGGGGAAACCATTGACCTCGGGGCTCGCCCCCGGAATTCTCCGGCATGCAGCGGCTTTTCCTGCTCGATGGCATGGCCTTGGCCTACCGGGCCCACTTCGCCCTCATACGCAACCCTATTTTTACCTCACAAGGGGTAAACACCTCCGCCCTCCTCGGCTTTACGAACACCATCCTGACCATCCTGGAGAAAGAGGCCCCCACCCATCTGGCGGTCGCCTTCGACACCCGGGCCCCCACCCCGCGACACAAGATCTTTCCTGAGTACAAGGCCAATCGGGAGGAAATGCCGGAAGACCTTGCCGCCGCCCTCCCCAACATCAAGCGTCTCTGCAAAGCGTTTCGCATTCCCGTGCTCGAGATGAACGGCTACGAGGCCGACGACATCATCGGAACCCTCGCCCACCATGCTGATCAGTCCGGTGATATCGAGACCTTCATGGTCACCCCCGACAAGGACTTCGGACAACTGGTTTCGGAGCGCTGCGTGATGTGGAAACCCGGGCGGCGCGGCAATGAACATGAGATCGTCGACCTCTCCACCCTGTCCGAGACATGGGGTATCAGCCGGTCCGAGCAGGTGATCGATATCCTCGGACTGATGGGGGACAAGGCGGACAACATTCCGGGGATTCCCGGAGTCGGGGAGAAGACGGCCAAAAAGTTGATTGCAGAATGGGGGTCCGTGGAAAACCTCCTCGAGAATACCGATGCCCTGAAGGGAAAGCTCAAGGAGCGCGTGGTGGAGAACGCTGCACAGGCCCGTCTTTCCAAGAAGCTCGCCACCATCATACGGGATGTTCCCGTAGGGCAGGACCTCGGGGATCTTGTTTTGCAGGACCGCGACAATGAGGAGATCAAGTCCCTCTTCACCGAATTTGAATTCAATGCCCTTGGCCGCCGTCTCTTCGGGAGTGAGTTCGTGGCCGGCCGGGGCCGGGCAGCAGCTGTCGCAGACGAGAAGGGAGAAGAGGTTCTCTCCGCTGATCTCAAATCAATCAAGGACGTAGAAACCACCTACACCCTGGCTGACACCGACACCAAGCGTCTCAAACTCGCCCGGCAACTGGAAAAGCAGGACCGCTTCTGCTTTGACATCGAAACAACCTCCCTCGATCGCTTTGGCGCACAGGTCCTCGGAATCGCCTTCAGCTGGAAGCAGGGGGAGGCCTGCTACGCCACCATTCCCCACACCGAGGCGCTTGCAGTCTTCCATCCCGCCCTCACTGGTTCCGCGGAAAAGATTGGACACAACCTGAAGTATGATCTCGCCGTTCTTCTGAATCATGGGCTGAAAGTCAGCGGCCCCTTCTTCGATACGTTGCTGGCGCACACCCTGCTGGCACCAGACCAGCGCCACACCATGGACTACCTTGCGGAGTCGCTCCTGTCCTACACCCCCATCAAGCTCAGTGAGCTGACTGGTGGTGAACCTCCAGGCACCGATGACGCCCCGGCCCAGGGCGAACTCTTCCAGGACTCCGAGGGTATCGACATCGCATCAATCCCGGTCAAGAAGATGGCCCAGTATGCCGGCGAAGATGCTGACATCACCTTCCAGCTGTCCGAGAAGCTCCGCCCGCTGCTCGAGGAAAAGGGACAGCAGCAGGTCTTTTACGAGATCGAGGCCCCGGTCCTCCCGGTCCTGGTCGCGATGGAACACGAGGGAATCGCACTCGACCTGGACGTCCTTGCAACCTGTGGCGAGGAATTGCAGAAGCGTATCGACGGCCTGACGAAGTCGCTCGTTGCCCGGGCCGGGCGTGAGTTCAACCTCAATTCTCCCAAGCAGCTCGGGGAAATCCTCTTCGACGAGATGAAACTGGTCGAAAAACCCCGCAGGACCACTACCGGCCAATACAAGACCGACGAGCAGACCCTCAACTCACTGGCCCACAAGCACTCCTTTGTCGCCGACATCCTGGCCTACCGGGAGGCCGCCAAGCTCAAGTCAACCTATATCGACCGGCTCCCCGGATGGGTCGCCGAGAAGGACTCGCGGGTGCATACCCAGTTCCACCAGCTGGTCGCCGCCACCGGCCGCCTGGCCTCCAGCGATCCCAATCTTCAGAACATCCCGGTGCGCAGCGCGCTCGGACGGGAAATCCGGACTGCCTTCGTCCCCCGCGAGGAAGGATTCACCCTTCTCGCCGCCGACTACTCACAAATCGAATTGCGTATCATGGCAGCCATGTCCGGTGACGCAGGCATGATCGAAGCCTTCGAGAAGGATCTCGACATTCACGCAGCTACCGCCGCCCGCGTCAACGGAGTCTCTCTCGACGGGGTCGAACCCTCCATGCGTAACGCTGCCAAGATGGTTAACTTCGGGATCATTTACGGCATCTCCGCCTTCGGTCTCGGCCAACGGCTGGGGATTCCCCGCCGCGAGGCAGGTGAAATCATCGACACCTACTTTGAGCAATACCCCGGGGTGAAGGAGTTCATGGACTCCACCATGGAAGGCGCCAGGGAAAACGGCTACGTGCAGACCCTCACCGGGAGGCGCCGCTACCTGCGCGACATCAATTCCGCCAATGCCACCGTGCGGGGCAACGCCCAGCGAGCGGCCATTAACACCCCCATTCAGGGCAGCGCGGCAGACATGATCAAGCTTGCCATGATTCGGGTCGACGACCTCCTGCGGGACGGAGATTACCGGAGCCGGATGCTGCTGCAGGTCCACGACGAACTGGTCTTCGACCTGCACGTTGAGGAGGCGGATGAGCTGATCCCACGAATCGTTGAAGCGATGCAGGTCTCCCTCCCACTCCCTCATGGCGTTCCCATCAGGGTAGATACCGGAACGGGCACCAATTGGCTGGAAGCTCACTAGGCCGCTCCCGGGCAACCGCTCCCCCCTGCCAGGGGAGGGACACCCGAGACACACCGTTTCGCCCGGACGGTCGTCTCATGATAACCACACCTCCACCCGGGAGGCGCACATGAGGTATGCACCCATTCCGGGTACACTGCCCCCGGTGGCCGACCACTGATTACTCGCCATTCCTCTCATCTGGCGTACAATGAATTTTGTCGGCATGGCAGACGCCCCGGGAACCTCTCACACACCTCACGCAGGTTCGCCCCTTGACCGGGCGACCCCGGAGGACGCGGGGGAACGCACGCACCCTGCCAGCAAGCGCGGGAGCACCGGACGCAACCGCTTCAATCCCCGGCGCCTCTTTCTCTGGTGCGCAGGCACGCTCGTCCTTTACCTTGCCTGGCAGACCTTCTCAATCAACCGATACGGATTCCGTGACGACGGGCAAAGCGCGGACTGCGCAATCGTGCTCGGCGGAGCGGCCTGGCACGACAAGCCCTCTCCTGTTTTGCGGGAACGGCTGAATCACGCCATCAGACTTTTTCAGGAGGGCCGCGTGAAAGCCCTGGTCCTCACCGGTGGCAAAGGCACCGGCGCCGCCTACTCGGAAGGAGAAGTCGCCCACGACTACTGCCTTGAACGCGGCATCCCGGAACAAGCCCTGTTCGTCGAGGACCGGTCCAAGACCACCCTCGAGAACCTGCAGGAGGCGAAGAAGATCCTGCAGGCCCAGAAATTCCGTGATGCCCTCATCGTCAGCGACCCCTGGCACCTGAAGCGGGGCGTCCTCATCGCACGCCGCCAGGACATCGAAGCCTCGCCCTCGGCAACCACCACCTCACGTTTCGAATCCTTCAAGTCCCGGTCGAGGTTCACCATGCGCGAACTCTATCTCTACCACCTCTACCTGTTCTTCAACCGGTAGCAAGGTTACCTGGCTGCAGGAAACAAGGCGAACGAGGTCACCGGGGCCCTCTAGTTCTGCAGGAAGCTCTCACTGCCGACCACGGCTTGGATGAGATCCCGGAGACCCTTTTCAGCCCCGCCCATTTCCAGGCCGATCCCATCGATGCTCGGCCGATCGCTGCCATTCAACTGGCGGCCAATGGCGTAGGTGAGCAACTTCTCGGTAAGGCAGCGGGAGAATGTCTCCTCCTTCTCGAGAATCAGATTCCTGAATTCGGCGTTGGTTGAAAATACATTCCCGTCAGGCAGTTTGCCGGAGGGGTCCACCTTGAGCTTGTCATCGTATCGATCACGCCAGCCTCCGATGGCATCAAAATTTTCCAGAGCAAAGCCAAGGGGGTCGATTTTACGATGGCACTCGGCGCAGGTGGCTATTTCCCGGTGCTTTATTAATTGCTCACGAACACTTGTGGCACCCCGAATATCAGGTTCAAGGACGGCAACATCAGGTGGTGGCGGTGGCGGCGTGTAGCCGAGTATTTTTTCAAGAACGTAAATACCACGAACCACGGGCGAGGTGTCCACTCCGTTGGCCGAGGCCGTCAAAAATGCACCTTGCCCGATCAATCCGCCACGCCTGCTGCCTTTGAGTGAAACCCACTGCAGCTTGTTACCCTGAACACCTTCTATCCCGTAGTGCAGAGCAAGCTCCCGATTGAGAAAGGAATAGTCAGCTGCCAGAAATTCGCGGGGCGGCAGATTTTTTTCGAGCACGTGCCGAAAGAAGGTTTCGGTCTCTCCACGCATTGCGGTTTCAAGGTCGTCTCGATAGTATTCCAGAAAACTGGCCGAGGGAGGCATGGTGCCGATATTGTCCAGATCGAGCCACTGACGCACGAAATGCCTGACGAACCGACCCGACCTGGGATCGGCAAGCATGCGTTCCACCTGCGTTGATAACCCGGATCGCAGCTTCCCCGTCCGAGCCAGTGCCAGCAGGATCTCATCAGGAGGTGACGCCCAGAGAAAATAGGACAATCTCGACGCCAATGCGAACTCGTTGAGCTCACCTTCGCCAAGATTGAGATACAGAAACCCTGGCGAACAGAGAATGGCTTGAGCACCAAGCTGGAAAACCTGCAAGGGTTCCAGACCCTCCTTGATTTTGTCTGCCACCAGCTGCTGGATCGGATCCAGTTCCCCATCGACCGGCGGTCGACGAAAGGCTTTCCCCGCGAAGGCCTCCAACCGTTGAGCAATTGTTCCTTGGTTTAGGTTTTCCGGGGCAAGGTCCCCATACAAAGCCCGGTGTCCAACGCCTGGCCAACTATCCACGTGAGGGCCTTCAACGTTGATCTCCCAGATTCTCAGGCGCGGCCCCTTATAGGCCTTGAGCACGCCATGTCCCTTCTCGATGCCGGCCTTCATACCGACGAAGGGCTTGAATTCCGGTTTATCAGCGGCCTTGGTCGTTAAAACACGAACCATTCGCTTAGCCGCCAGTGGGCCATTTCGAAAGCGGACCTCCGGCTCATAGCCGGCTTCCATATGGACGTCCCACTGAAACCACCGAGGCTCTGCGTTTGTCAGCTCGACACGCGCCAAGGAAACCATTTTTGATACGTTCCCCGTACTGGTGACGCTGCCGCGCCGGTCAACTGCCGCGATTTCCATCACCAATGGATCCCCGTTGCGAAAATCACCCAGGGCCTTTCCGTAATCATGAAAGCGCCCAACCGCCGCAGCTCGAACACGAATGGTATAGATCCCACTCTGCGAAACGCCACCCTTGCGAAAGAGCGGCAAAAATCCGATATGCCCCCCACGGTAATGGCGGCCGTACAGGTCGGTGTAGGGCGTCTCGGGAACAAACCGGAATCGACCGGTCTGAAACAGCTTGGGCAGGTCCTTTGCCTCCTTGCCATTGAAGTAGAACGGCGTTTGCTGCGCATACTTCCTTGATGCCGGCCGGGCTCCAAACTGGGTCGCCCGCTGAATCGCTTCTTCAGCCGCTGCCAAATAGTGGTTCATCAACCGGCCGGAAGTGACCAGACCGGCTCCATTATTATCGAATCCATGGACTTTCACCTCTTCGGGAAAATCCTCGGCTGGATTCCAGACCTCGACATTGAGCCCAAGCAGGTCGCCGATTGTCTGCCGATACTCCCACGAGTTGAGCCGCCGAAGCACACTGTGCCGGCCGGAACCACTCAGCTCGTTCCTGGCTGTCACGAGTTTCTGTGTCAGTTGAGCAATTATCCGTGCGCGCTCTTCCGCCGTGGGCTGGGGTTCGTCTTCGGGCGGCATTTCGCCGAGATTAAGGAGGTCCACAATCTCCTGATAGCGCTCGAGGTCATTGAGGCTCCTTATCTGCGACGGAAGCGTATCGAAACGCCGATCCGCTTTTTGTTCCTCGCTGCCGTGGCAGCGGATACAGTGCTGCTTGAGAAACTTTGAGGCACGTTCGTCAGCGCCGACACTCGTGCCAACCGCGATCACAAGCAAGACGGTGCCCCGGATGATCTTCTTCATGACCCGCCCTGCCCTATTTCCATCGGGGAGAACGTTCCCGTGCTCCTGCCAAATTGATCCGCCTCAGAGCCGAACCACTGCAATACGGATAGCCACAGGTTCGAAAGCGGCACTCGTTTATACTGGTCGGCTGGACACACCAGATGACCCCGGTGTTGCAAGCCGCCACCGGCCAGCAACACCGGAAGGTTTCGGTTACTGTGGCTTGAGCCGTCACTCATGCCGCTACCAAAGACGACCAGGGTGTCATCGAAAACCTGTGCTTCTTTCAGTCGGCTCATGAAGTCGCCGAGCTTGGTGGTCAGGAAGGCTTCCACCACCTTGAGCTGGTCAATCCGGCCAGGCGCCTTCCCGTGATGGGAAATCCCGTGATAGCCGTCCAGGTCCAGTTCAGAGGTGCGGAAACCCATGCCGGTCTCCAGGGTCGCAACCCGGGTGGAATCAGTCTGCAATGCCAGCGCCATCAGATCATAAAACAGCGCTACCTCATCGAGATGCTGCCGTTCTTCATCCAGCACTTCGTCAATCGGCGCTTTGGGCTTGGGCTGGTCGAGCCATTCCCTGGACATCTGCAACCGCCGTTCCACATCGCGCACCGAGGTCAGATACTGGTCCAGTTTATTACGGTCGGCGCCATTGAGTGTCCGGCTCAGGGCGCCAGCCGATTCCCGCAGGGCATCGAGCACGCTGCCCTGATGCTGCAGGCGCGTGCGCTCGGCACCGCGCTTCGTGGCGGGCAGATTAACGAAGAGCGCTCGGAAAAGGGCGGCGGGATTGCTGACCGGCGGCACATGCACACCGGCACGCGTCCAGCACATGTCCGTGCCTTTGTAAATGCCAGTGTTCACTGAAGGAAAGCGTGTAGCGCTGCCGACATGCTCGGCCGCAGCCTGATCGAGGGAGATGTTCTTTGCCGGAAAGCCGGCAGCCTCCTCCTTCTTGATACTCGTCAGAAACCCTTGAACCGCTCTATGACCGCCGTTGAGCTCGTGATCCAAATGCGAAAACACTGTCAGATCATCGCGATGCATCTCGAGCGGCTTCAGTGTCGATGTCGCCACATAGCCTTTCCCGGACGCCTCCGGAAAGAAGTTGCCCGGATAGAACCCGAGATGATTGCCCACACACACCAACCGCCTGACCCGGGGCGCATCCGCCATCGCCGCACTCTCCAGCCATGGCAACGCCAGCACTGCACCCATTCCCCGTAGAAATCTTCTACGATCAATCAAATGTGATCTCACTGGACGCATGCTGCTTGTTATTCGTCTTTTTTCCTTATGACAACACCGGCCGAGGACATCCCTGAATTCAGCAACTGAGCACCGGCCCTAACGATCGCCCTCAGGCTTGAACTGCCTGTCAAAGAAATCCATCACCTTGCTGACGACTTCATCGTTGGCTGGTGTCCTCTTGGAAAAACCATGCTCTCCGCCCTTGACCACGTGAAAAGTTGAGGGGACGCCGGCCTTCTTCAGGGCCGCATGTAATAGCTCACTCTGGTTGAGCGGCACGACAAAATCCCTGTCCCCATGGACGATGAAGCACGGAGGATCGTCTTTGCTGACATAAGTGATCGGATTGGCCTGCCTGCACTTCTCCGGCGCCTCCCTGATGGGAGCACCGATCAGGCGCGAGGGAGCGGAGTGCCTCTTGGAATAGTCCTGGGAAGCCTTCACGTCATTGAGCTTGAGGAAATCGGTGGGCCCGCACCAGGGACTGGCCGCCTGAATGGCTGAGGAGGCCTTCCGGGTGACCGCATGTTTCTGGAATTCATTGGTGTCGCTGGTGGTCGCGAGGAGGGCCGTCAGGTGCCCCCCTGAAGATTCGCCTGCCGCTCCAAAGCGTTCCGGGTCCACGTTGAAGCGTCTGGCATTGAGGCGCAGAAAACTCACCGCTGCCCGGCAATCGTTGATAACCGCGGGAAAGATTTCCTCCTTGCTCTTGGTGTAGGTTACCCCCGCGATGGCGTAGCCACGTGAGAGCATGGGAATCAACGGTTGCGAGCGGTCCTTGTTGCCCCAGTCCCACGCCCCTCCATAAAACCAGATCACCAGCGGCAACGGCTTGTCGGACTCGGGGCGATAGACATCCAGCAGCATCTCCCGTTCACCATTGGTCGCGTAGACGATGTCGCGTTCGATGATCGTTCCCTTGGGAAGGCGCTCGAGAATCTTATGTGGATCATCCTTGGCGACCACGGTGCCCACCGCCAACGCGGAAGTCACGAAACTGGCAAATAGCTTACTCATCGCAATACAGCTCCCGGTATCAGGCGCGGTTCGCCCGTAATAGAAACTAAAAAAGCACTGTCCCGGGGAGAAGGCGAACCCATGTTCGGAAATCCGCCTCTCCGCTTCAGCTTACTCCGATTTTGAGGAGGTTAGCTCCCTGACAGTGATGTCCTTGAAACGCACGGTGAGAGTTCCTCCACCATGCACCTGCAACCCGATGTATCCTTCAAGGGGAATCGTGGCATCCTTCTCAGTATAATCGGCACACGCGACATCGTTGAGCCACATTCGAATGCGCGGTCCCTCACAGAGAATACGATAGTGATTCCACCCATCGGGCTTCACAGCCTTTGCCAGGGCTCCCGGATCGAGCACCTTGGATATCACCTTCCGGCGCCGCGATTCGTCGTAGATCTTGCCCCAGTAGTTTTTTGCCGCGTCAGCCTGGTAACCGATCATCTCATGATGATTCTTGATCCGCTTACTACGGATCTGGATCCCCGAATTGATCCCTCCCTTCACGGGCGTGATCTTGAACTTCAGGTTCAATTCAAAATCACTGTAGGACTTGTCAGAGACGCAGAACGTGTTGTGGGGTACATGCTCGGTGAGGGAGCCTCCCTCAATCGCCCCCTCCGCCACCCTCCACCACTTCTCCTCGCCCTTGTTGACGTTCCAGCCCTCGAGGCTCTTCCCGTTGAAAAGAATCTCGCTCTTTTCCTGCTCATGATGATCAGCCGAAGCGGCGGGCGTGAGAAAGATCGCCAGGGCAAAGACACTCAATTGAAGTTTCATGATGACTCCATCCTGAGCCTCTTACGCCCGGCTGTCGAGGACGCGACACCTTCCTGCTTACGAGCCCCGATCCTGTTAAATTCCCACAACACGCCACGGCAATCTGGCTACAGGCATGCCCAGCTTTTTTCTTTCCATGAACCGGCACAATAACAAAGATCAGGGTTGCAAACCCAGCAGTCAGTGTGAAGAACACCTTTACTCACCACCCTCTTGCCGTCGGCCTCACCCTCCTCGCCCTGAGCACCCACTGCGCTCGGCCCGACCTTATCCATCGCTGGACCTTCTCAGAAGCCGTGGGCGAAGCTCCAGACGGAACGACCTTTCTCGATTCTGTTGGCACCGCGCACGGCTCCGTCCGCGGAGACGGAGCGCTATTCACCGGGGATGGCCTTGACCTTCCCGGAGGCGACTCCTTCGACGGACGAGCTGCCTACGCCGATCTCCCCAATGGACTGATCTCCGGTCTCACTGATGCAACCTTCGAGGGCTGGATCACTGTCGACTCCACCAATGGCAACTGGACTCGAATCTTTGATTTCGGCAGCACGGAGCCAGGGGGAGCGGCCGGGGAAATCACCGCCCCGGGAAACACCAATGGAGGAGGCACGCAGGGTGCCGATTACCTGCTACTCTCCGCCAGCCGGGGCACCAACTATAACCAGCAGCGTATCGAGTGGCGCGATGAAGACCCGGCCGGAGGCGGCATCAGCACCTTTGACAGCGACGCGGTGACCACCGCCGGCCAGCCGATTCACTTTGTTGTAACCGTTACTGATCTGGGCAATGGGTCCTCCGAAATCAATTACTGGCGTGATGGGGTACAACAAACCACCGGAGGAATCGCCACCTCAAGTCTTGCGGACCTCAATGATGTAAACATGTGGCTGGGACGCTCCAACTGGATCAACGATGCTACTTTGGACGGAACCTTCGACGAATTTCGCATCTACGACAACGCGCTGACCGCACAGGAAGTAGCAGAGAACTTCACGATCGGGCCAACCTCGATCGACAATCCGGATACCGATCAGGACGGAATCCCGGACAGCTTCGAGAATCAGCGCGCCTTTCTCGACCCCGAAAACCCCGACGATGCAACCGAGGACGAGGACAACGACGGCCTCGACAATAAGTCTGAATTCGAAGCTGGCACCAACCTTGAAGAGCCAGACACCGACGGCGATGGTTCAAACGACGGACCGGAAATCGATAATGGTACCGATCCCCGGGCCCCCGACAGCGATGGCGACGGCCTCCTCGATGGTGTCGAGACCAACACCGGCTCCTTCGTCTCAGAAAGCGACACCGGAACAGACCCACTCAACCCGGACAGTGACAACGACACCTTTCGTGACAGCGCGGAGGTTCGTTCCGGGTCGGACCCGAACGACCCGGCCAGCCTGCCTGCTTCCAGAGGGCTCATTCACCGCTGGGCCTTCAGCGAAACTGCAGGCGCCGCTTCGGATGGATCCACCTTTGTTGATTCCATAGGTGGAGCGCACGGTTTCGTGAGGGGCGATGGCGCCCAGTTTACCGGAACCGGGCTCGACCTTCCCGGAGGTGACTCCCTGAACGGCAGGGCAGCCTACGGCGACCTTCCCAATGGCCTTATTTCCGTACTCACCGACGCCACATTCGAAGGCTGGGTCACCGTGGATTCTGCCAGTGGTGGCAACTGGACCCGCATTTTCGACTTCGGAAGCACCCAGGGAAATCCGGTTCCCGGGGAAATCACGGGACCGGGAAACACCAACGGAGGCGGCACCCAGGGCCAAGATTACATCATTCTCTCGGCCTCTCGTGGAGCCAACTACGACCAGCAACGGATCGAGATCCGCAACGAGGACCCCCCCGGCGGGGGCTCTAACACTTTCGACAGCAACGTCCCTACCACCTTCGGCCAACAGTTTCATTTCGCGGTCACCTTCAAGGACAACAGAGACGGAACGGCTGAAATTAACTACTGGCGCGATGGAATCCAGCAGACCACGGGCGCAACCTCCAATATCACTCTCTCCGAAATCAACGACGTGAACAACTGGGTGGGACGCTCCACCTGGCTCAATGATGGCACCCTCGATGGGACCTTCGACGAATTTCGCATATACGACAAGGCCCTGAACCAGCAGGAAGTCGCTGACAGCTTCGCCTTTGGCCCCGACCTCCCAGACCAGGACATCTTACTTACTGATGTATTCCTCGACAGGAACAACGAGACCCTCCGCATCAGCTGGCTGAGTGAGCCCGGCAAGCTCTACAACCTGAGAAGCGAGATCGAGCCGGGCACAAGCACTCCCCTTGAGTGGCCCTTGTTCAGCGAGCTTCAGGATATCCCCGCGACGCCTCCGGAGAACACCCTCATAATTCCCCTTCCAGATGACCTGACCCGTTTCTTCGCCATCGAGGGCTTTGATGCTCCTCCGACCGTCTACTTTGAAGACGATCTGGAATCGGGTGCTCCTGGATGGACCACGGTGGTCAACGACACCAATGCAAATACCCAGTGGGAGCTTGGCACACCGGGCGGAACCACGGGCCCAACCTCCGGCGCTAACAATTCCCCCAGTGCCTGGAGCACAAACCTCGGCGACTATGGCCCGGATTCCGATATCTCACTGCAGAGCCCCCCCATTGACCTGACCGGTGCGACCGACGCGACCCTGAAGTTTCAGGTCTTCCGCGACGCCGATGGCGAGCAGGACTCCGCTACTGTGCAATTCCTGAGGGCCGATGACCTGACACCACTCGGAGAGAGCACGGACCTTGAACTCACCAACTTTGACAACGACTACACGAACTTCCAGCTCGCCGTCGTTCCCGAGGCCCTGGGCCGGGAGGTCATCATAGAATGGAACTTCCAGAGTGATGCCAGCAATGACCCCTACAGCGGCATCTCCCTCGATGATATCCTGGTAAGCGACTGAGCCAGTCTCCAGCAGGAGACCGGGGTGTTCAATCTCCCAATGCCATGGAGGAGGGACCCCTTACCCGTTCGAGTGAGCACAGGGGGGTCCGTACATAAAAAAAGAGAAAGTAACGTTTTTGAGGTGGGGTATTAATGCTGCTACAGTAAACTGCTGCCCGGTGCGATTCCGCCTCTCCAAGTTCCTTTCCGCCTCGTTCCTTTTGTTTCTTCCTCTGGGAGGGCATGCCGCGCCTAATTTTGTCCGCGACATCCAGCCAATCCTCGAGACCAACTGCCTTCGCTGCCACAAGCAGGGCAAGGCCAAGGGCGGGCTGAGAATGGAGACCCACGCCCTCATGATGGAGGGAGGGAACGACGCCGATGCCATTGTGCCCGGCAACCCGGCGGAGAGCGATCTCATCCGCCGCTCTCATCTCCGCCCCATTGACGAGGGGTTCATGCCGGACGAGGGCCAGGCCCTGAAAAAAAACGAACTCGATCTACTCACCGCCTGGGTCAAGTCAGGAGCTCACTGGCCCGAGGGAGTCACCCTGACCGAGCGCAAGCCCGCACCTGTCAAGCGGGTCGCCATGCCCAAGAAGGCACCCCGCAACCTCGTCGAGGCTGCACGTCTTCTCGATGACATCCTCCGCCGTGAGAATCTTGCCGAGGAGGTCATTACCACGCCCCTCATCAACGACGAGGCCTTCCTGAGACGGGCTTCGCTCGACCTCATCGGCCGGATTCCCACCATGAAGGAAGTGGCCCTCTACGAGGGCTGGGGGAGCACCCGACGACAGAAGCTGATCGAAAGACTCGTAGAGCACCCACGTTTTGCGGACCGCTGGACCATCTTCTTTGCGGACATGCTCCGCATCCGCTCCAACGTCACGGGGGGAAACCAGCTGCTCGCCTACGTGAACAAGTCAATCGAGCTGGACAAGCCCTACGACATCATGGTCCGGGAACTCATCGGCTCCTCCGGCAGGCCCAACTCCAATCCTGCGGTGGGCTACATCCTGGGAGACAACACCGACCCCATGGAACTCGCGGCCACCACTTCGCAGGTCTTCCTCGGAGTGCGCATCGGTTGCGCCCAGTGCCATGACCACCCCTTTGACGACTGGGAGCAGAAGGATTTTTACGAACTGGCCGCCTTCTTTGGCAAGACCAGGCAGGTTCGCAGCAGGCAACGCAACGATGTCTACACCACCGAGGGGCACGAGATGATGGTTCTCTGGCCGCCCGAGGATCAGGCTGAAAGCGAGCATCGTAAACCGGTCAGCCCCCGGTTTCCCTTCGCCCTCGTCGACTATGACGGGCCGCAGCCCTTCCTCGCCCGGTTCGAAAAACAGCGCTCCGAGCAGAATGCAGTCGCTGACGCCGGGGCCCGGGACGCCTCCCTCGACGCACTTCTGGACTCGGTCAGCCCCTCGGTGGGAAAAAAGAAAAACGCTGTCCTTGAGGAAGCCCGGGCCGAGAGCCGGGAACTGGATGTTCTCGGCGACATTTACCGCGCCAGCGTCCTGCGCAATCAACTCGCCGACCTCATCACCAGCCCGCGCAACGGCTACTTCGCCCGCGCCTTCGTGAACCGCATGTGGGCCGAGCTGATCGGTCATGGCTTTGTTGAGCCTCTCGACAACTTCTCCGACTACAACGAGCTGCGGCACGCCTCCACCCTGGACTTCCTCTCCCAGGAGTTCATCGCGAGTGGCTTCAGCCTGGGGCATCTCATCAAGCTCATCATGCTGAGCAATGCCTACCAGCGCTCGCATCTCTCCGGCGCCGTGCCCATCACCCGGCGGGAGAATTCAGAAAAGCATTTCGCTTCTGCTCCCGTCCGCCGGATGCTGGGCGAGGTCCTCTACGACAGCGTCGTAGTGGCCGGTCACATCGGGGAACACAAGTGGCCTGCCGGCGCCAATCTCAAGAAAGTTATCCGTGAAATCCGCGTCCCCACTGGCGAAATGGTGGCCGCCAATCCGGGCACTCCCGACCCTGGGATGTCCATGGCTGCCAAGCCCTCGATGCGGGCGGACGGCTACGACCTTGAGTCCTCGCTCTCTCTCAACTTCGACGCTCTTCTCAAAAAGGAGGAAATGAGTGAGTTGGAGAACATGAGGAAGAAGTCCAACGAGCAGATCGAGGCCGAGAAGATGGCCGCCACCGCAGCCGAGCAACGCCGCATGGTGATGAAATACAAGACCGAGACAATTGAGGAGATGGTTGACGACAATCCCCGCTTCGGCAGTGCCATGAGAATGGCGACTCCCGCCCCCCCGGCCCACTTCCTCCGTGTCTTCGGCCAGCCCGCCCGGGACGGACTTGGGCAGTTTCGTGATGAACAGGCCTCCCTGCGCCAGCAGCTCATGATGATGAATGGCCGTATGATCCATGAGGCCTCCCGGGTCGGCACGATGGAACCGCTTCACAGGCTCCTCGAACGCAAGGATTACAAACGCGCCATCGAGTGGGCCTACCGGGAAACCCTGACCCGCTATCCCACAACCGAGGAACTTGCCGACGCCCAGGCTATCCTCCAGAGCGGGAAGACCCCTGAGAACGGCATGGCCGACCTGCGCTGGGCCCTCTTCAACAGCCACGAATTCAGATACCTGCCCTGACACCTAGACTGAAAAGGGCGGCTTTCTGTCTCCTATCCTGAAACTTTTACCATACGCAAACCACCGGAAACATGAGCTGCGAAGACTACGTCCACACCAGAAGAAACATACTGAAGATGTTCAGCGCATCGATGCTTGGAATGCCCATCAGCAACCTTCTCGCCGCCGCTCCCAAGAATGGCGGCAGCGCCGAACACGTTATCCTCTTCTGGAACAGCGGGGGCATGAGCCACCTGGACACGTGGGATCCAAAACCCGGCCGACCTACCCAGGGCGAGTTCAACCCAATCAAGACGAGCGTTCCCGGGATGGAGATCTCCGAGATCTTTCCAGAGCTCTCACAGCAAATGCACCATGCCGCCCTGATCCGCTCCATTCGAGGCACCAATGGAGACCATGGGCGGGCGCAATACGAATTGCAGACGGGCTTCAACCAGGCCCCCAATGTCATGCACCCTGGCCTCGGCTCGATCGTCGTACATGAGCGCGAGCCGCTCGGCGACCTGCCTGCCTACATCAGCATCAGTGGCAATCCAGCCCGGGCAGGCTACCTTGGACAGCAGTGCGAAGCCTATTACGTTGGCCGACCCGGCGAGAAGGACCCCTATCTCGCTTTCCCCGAGGGTATTCACCACGCCCGCGGCAAGAAGCGCCTCGAGATTCTCGCCCGCATGAACGCCCGCACCTCGGGACAGCTCGGAGCCTCTGAGCTCAAGGCCTCAGATCGTGCCCTCAAGGACGCTGTTGCGCTCATGGAAAGCCCTGCCCTGAAGGCATTTGAGTTGAACGAGGAAAAGCCTTCCACCGTTGAGCGATATGGCAATACCGAGTTCGGCCGCGGCGCCCTTCTCGCGCGGCGCCTGGTAGAAAAAGGCGTGCGTTTCGTACAAGTTAACCGCGGTGGTTTCGACAACCACGGAAACATATTCGAGGCCATGCGCAACCATGGCTCAACCATGGATCCCGCACTCGCCTCCCTCATCAGCGACCTCAACGCCAGCGGACTGCTCAGCAAGACACTGGTCGTCGTGCTTTCCGAGTTCGGCCGCACGCCACGCATCAACGACGGCGGAGGCCGGGACCACTGGGCCCGTGTCTTCAGCGCATTCATGGCAGGGGGCGGCATCAAGGGAGGCTCCATTGTCGGGGCCTCTGACAAGGACGGTATGGATCCCGCCGAGCGCCCGGTGAAACCCTTCGACCTCCACGCCACCATCTGTCACGCCCTCGGAATTGACCTCAACCGGGAAATCATCACCCAACAGGGTAGGCCGATGCGTTTATTACGGAAAGATGGACAGCCCATCGAGGAATTGTTCGTATAGGAGATCGTGCTCCGAGCAGCTCTTTCTCTCCTCACTTTCCTCCTCCTTACCTGCCTGGTCCCGGTCGCGGTTGCCCAGCAACCTGCTGTAGCCGAACGGGGCTCGATCATCGAGGATCGTGCCGCACGCAAGCTCCTGCAGGCCGGTGATGCCCGCCTTGAAGTGGGTGAAAACGAGAAGGCCCTCGAAATCTGGGAATCCGTCATAGAGCGCTATCCGCGAAGCCCGGTGCGCTTCGAAGCGCACATCCGTCTGGCCGACTACCTCCTCACCGAACTCCGACAGTTTGACAAGGCCCGGGCTCACTACGAAGCCGCCGCCCACGAGGCCAATCCCGACGACAGACTCCGGGCTTACGCCTTTCTCAACACCGGGACCTGCCACTACGAGGCCGGACGCTACGGAAACTGCTTCAAGATCATGCGCCAGGTGATCGAGCAGTTCCCTGCTTCTCCCGAAGTCAACGAAGCCTACTATTATATTGGCCTTGGTCATTTCAAACAAGGCCACTACAGCCGCGCCATTGAGGCACTTGAGAAAGTTGGCACTACCCTTTCAGAGGATGACAACCGGACCGAGAAGGTGGAGGCCGGCAAACGCCTCTACATCAAGATCGACGACAAGGATTTCGCCATTCTTGAACCTGGCGAACACGTGGAGGTCATCTGCAAGACAAGGACCGGAGATCAGGAAACGGTCCGCTGTGATCCCTTGGGACGCGGGGCAAAGCTGACCCTGGGCAGTATCGTGACCCGACTCGGATCACCCGAGGCCGGCAACGGAACTCTCGAGGTTCGCGGCGGCGACATCATCACCGTATCCTACCTCGACAGGCACACCTCCGACAGAGGAACCAACGAACAGCGCCTGAAGGAAGTGGTTGTGGTGGGCAACGGGATATCGCGAATCACGGATGGAACCTACCAGCACGACCTGCAAGCTGCCGTTCTCGGCAAACCCCTGCACCTTCAGGTTACCGATGCCGATTACGATGTGACTGATCAGGCCGACCGTCTCGAAGCGACTGTCCACATTTACCGGCGCAAGACTTCGGATGAGATCGACGAGGAAATCGCCGAGCGGGTTGCCAGCGGGGAACTCGCGGAGCCTTCCGAGGAAGAGACACTCAAGGACCAGATTGATCCGCTCCGGTTGATCCGTTCAATGCCTGTCAACCTGCGGGAAAGCGCTGAAAACGGCATATTCCGCCTCGCGCTTCCCCTCCGGACGGGAAGCGGTGTCCCCAATGCCCTGCAAGCTGATCCCGGCCAGTTCGTTCGCCTCGTCTACCTCGACAAGCGGCACCTGGGTGAAGGCTCCCTCACCCGCACGGCAGAAGCCAAGGTCATAGAGGGCAACCTTGGGGAAATGCGCGTGACGCGAACCGAGATTTCCGACGAGGAACTGCAGCTCAAGACCAGACTCCGAACCGCGACCGCCCTTACTCAGGTCGGCAACCACTACAAGGAGTTCGGCCTCGATGAGAAGGCCGAACTCAAGTATGCCGAGGCCCTCCTCGTCTGCGAATCCATCCTCGAAGACGCTCGCAAGATGGGCGGGAAACTTCTGGAGGAAACCTACGTTCAGCTCTGGCGCATCTACTTCGCGATGGATGAACTCAACCTTGCGCTGGCCATGAGCCGGCGTCTGCAGGCCGAATTTCCGACCAGCGCATTTGTTGACGAGGCAATGCTGCAGCAGGCTCATGTCGAGCGGAAGCGGGAGAACTTCCCGCGGGCCATCGACCTCTATTCCTCACTTGCAAAACTGCCCAACAGTGACCTGCGGGGAGAGGGACAGTTTTTCGTCGGCTCGTGCTACGAGGAGATGGCGCTCCAGTCGACGGCGGACCAGGCCACGCGCCTTTTCGAGCGCGCCTTTCTGGCCTACCAGGCAGTCTACGAAAACTTCCCGGAATCCGGTCGCATCGGTGACGCGGTAGCCAAGATGGCCGCCTTCTACTACCAGAAGGAGGATTATGCACGCGCAGTCGACGTCTTTGAGAACGTCCTTGCTGACTACCCCGATGCCAACTTCCTGGATGTCATTCTCTTCAACTACGGCCGATGCCTTTACAAGCTCGGCCGGAAGCAGGAAGCCCGGCGCCGCTTTGATCAGCTCATCAACGACTTCCCGGAAAGCGAAATCGCACCGGAAGCCAAGAAGATTGTCGACGCACTGAAAAAGGCCACTGCGCCCGCTCCGGCAGAGTAACCATCCGAAGCTTTGATCTCTCCGTAGAACCGCTCCACCTTGAAAACACCAGCCACCCTCCTCTCCATCAATCTCCTTCTGTGCAGCCTTCCGGCCGACGCCTGGGATCGCGCTGCTGACCTCGAGGCCCGGCTCAAGGAAACCGCCGAGACCTCTCCCACCGCCGCCCGCATGATGCTTGAGCTTATCGAGCTCTACGAATCCGACGAACAGCTCTTCGGCATCATTCGAACGGCCGGCAAATTCTCCCGGGCCCAACCCGACCACCCCCGGCGGGCGCAAATCATGCACAAGCTCGTCGAGGGATATGCCATCACCGGCCGGCATGGTGACGTGATTACGATCGGTCGCCAGTTCAGGGAGAAGTTCCCCGACCACGCTCTCTCACTGGAAGTGCGCAGGCACATGGCAACCACCTACGAGCGCACTGGCCGTTACCTGCAGGCTGCCCGCGAACTGGATGCCAACTGGCGACAGGGGAGCGTCGTGCAGGACGGGGTGGACGCCCTTCGTCTCTATCAGGACGCCAAGAGCGCGGAAGGCTTCCGGCTGGCTACAGACCTCGTCAGCGTGATGGTCGACAAGCTCCCCGCCGACACGATCCTGAGCGGCTGCGGCCTGGTCGGCCTGGAAATGGCGGCCCGGGCTGAACTCTGGGCCGAGGGACTCGCCATCGCCAAGGCCCTTCTGCGCCGCAACGCCCCGCTCATCGCGCGGGAGAAGCAGGCAGTCTGGCGGTCCACCGCCAGCTTTGAAACCCGGCTCGGACAGCATGTCAACGCGGTGGCCTCTTTCCGCAAGGCCCTCGGCAAGGGTTCCCGGCAGACCCATGGACATCTCATTGACGCCCTCGTGGAGGCCGGGCGCCCAGCGTCTGAAGTCGAGACCGAGGCAAGAAACTACCTTGCCGAATACCCGTTCGCCGACGACCGCTACCAGCAACTGAGCAAGGCCGCGACCGCCTATGCCTCCGCCAAGGATCTGCCCCGGGCCTTCAAGATCGCGATCGAGCTGATGGCCATCTCCGACATGAGCGGCGAACTCGCCCGGGCGGTTGTGAACTGGTGCGGTGAGGACCACGCTCAGGCCGAGCGCCTCCTGCTGGAGGGCATCCGCCGCAATGCGGGGAAGGCCGCGGGGATTCGTGCCTGCCTCGCTCTCGATCTCTACCACGAGCGCATGAAGGACAATGCCAAGGCCCGGACCATGGCCCGGCAGTTTTTCTCTCACGAACCTTCCGGGGACAGCTGGTCCGAATACTGCGTTGCCTTCCTGCTCCGCACCGCCCCGGACGATGCCGCCTTCAAGGCGGACATCGCCCTCGTGCTGGATTGCGCTCGCAGTCACATCCATCTCCCGGGCTTCCTGGAACGGGTGGGAAATACCAGTCTCAAGGACGTCACCCGCAACCGGGCGTGGCAGAACGCCCTCAAGGCTTTCAACGGTGAGAATGGCTCCCGCCTCTGGAAGCAGGTCTGGGAACGTGGCGGGAAATCTGGCCAGGCCATCAAGCAACTCCTCCAGCAGAGCCACTCTCCGGAAATTCGCCGCATGCTCCTGAGCCGCCTCGCCTACAACTACCTTCACCACTTCGGCGGCAGTGCTCAGAAGAAGGCCGCGGAGCACTATCAGAAACTCTGCACCGAGTTTCCGAAGGACTACGAGGGCGCGCAGAAATGGCTCGAGGCCGCCCACTACAGTGACCAGGCCAAGGCCATGAAGGTAGCGGCCGCCCGGCACATACTCACCTTCCCGCCCCGGGCAACCCACTGGGACACCTGGCTGCGGGTCATCGATTCGCGCGATCCGGATGTCATTCGGAAAGCCCTCCCCTGGATTACCAAGGTCATGCCCCTGAGTGTACAACCCAATTACCACCTGTCCCGTATCGGCGATATCCTGTGGGAGATGGAGATGAAGAAGGAAGCGATTGCCTGGTGGCGCAGTCGGATGGATATCGATCCCAACCACAGCGAATGCGTCACCTGCGCGGAACGGGTTGCAAGCAGGATGGACACCCCCGCGGAGGCCGTCGCCTTTCTGCAACCGCGTGCCACCTCTGCCGACTTCTACCCGGGAACCCACTCTGGAGCCCTGGCGGATTACGCATTCAGGACCGGCAACCTGCGCGAGGTGGAAGCCGTCACCAAGTGGGCCACCGGTCGGCGCACCGCCTATCCGTTCCGGGAACCCCGAATCGGTGAATGGCCCGCCCGCAACTGGCTCGACACCGCACGGAACTCCAAGGAGTGGGACGACGGCAAGAAATCCCTCGTCTACCGTATTGTCCGGGACCTCGAGCTTCCCCGTGTAAGTAGCGAGGCCGCCCTGCAGCTTCTCGCCATGGCACCCCGGGGCATGGATCGCCTGCGCGAAACCCATCGTGTGATTCTTTTCTCCAATCAACACCACGAGAGCTGGCGACGCCTCTACCCCCACGCCCAGGCCGCCATCGCCCGTGAGGACTACCAACTCGGCGCTACTGTCCTCAACGGGCTGATCAACACCATTCGCGGGGTAGGCGACAAGGAACTGAACGACGCGCGCACGCTCCTGCGCAAGGCCTACGGCAAGCTGGGAAGCTTGAGCGCGGACATTCCCGAGGACAGTCCAATCGCTCCCCTCCTGCAGATCATCCTGCACCTGCGCCTGGGCGAAGACGTGCTCGCCGAGCAGGCCTACTACCGGAACAGGCAGCTCTTCGATGCGCACCAGGGCAGTCTCCCGGTGGAGCTGATCCTCTTTGGCGCAAATGCCCATATCCACCAGGGGACGGAAGCCGATCATCTCCGGGCCGAGGACATTCTGCGTGGCTGGCTGATCAGGAATGGCGAATCCGAGAGCGTCGAAGTCCAGGAAAAGGCCCGTGTCCAGCTCCTGCTGGCCCGCAACTACCAGCATTCACAGCAATACGACATCGCACGCGCGGAATTCACCACCGTGCTCAATCTCTACAAGGACCAGCCAGAGTCGGTGGAAGCCAGGTTCGGTATCGGGGAAACTTTCATGGCGCAGAAGGTCTACGACCAGGCGGAGGAGATCTTCAGTGAGCTTTCCGAGAGTCCCAACCCCCGGGTCAACATTCGCGCTGAGTTTCTCCTCGGCGTGCTCCAGATCCGCCAGGAAAACAACGAGGCCGCCCGCAGGATCTTCCTCGCCGTTCTGGAGCGCGCACCCGATGCCGAACTCGCCAATGAAACCCTCTTCAACCTGGCCGAGGTCTACGGTATCGAGCAGCGCTACCTGACCCAGCTCGAAACGCTGCGCACGGTCGGCAGACTGGGACGCGAGTCCAAACTCTGGCACACCCCGGGAAAGGCACTCTCCGTGGTTGTGCAGGATACCGATCTTGGAATCAGTCGGGGCGAAACCCGCATTCCGGTAGTGGTCCGCACGGACCCCGGTGGCGACGTGGAAAAGTCATTCCTGGTGAGCGGCGGGGCGGGCAAGGGAATCTTCCTCACCGACCTTCCCACAGCCCTGGGCGTGGCGCAGCTCGACAGCGGCACCCTGGAGGTCACGGGTGGTGACACCATAACGGTCGACTACCCCGCTGAATTCAAGAAGGAGTTCCAATTCGAATTCCTCTCCGCCACCCGCCTCAAGGTAGCCTCTGATGGAAGCCTCGCGGTAGCCAGCAGCGAGATTCTTGATGAAGACGATGAATCTTTCACGGAAGCGCTCCAGCGCGAAGCCGAAGAGCGGGAGGAGAGGAAGAGCAGGGCTCACCAACGTCCCCGTGACCAGATCAAGCCCGGCAACCTCATTTACACCCGGGTCAAGGACGGGGACCGCGATCTCACCAAGGAGCCCGACAGCGTTCCCATCGTCCTGAGGGCCTCCAGCGGAGATGAAGTGAAGACAAGGGTCGAGGAAGTGAGTCAGCACGGGGGGATCTTCTCAGGTACCGTCCGCACCGGGGAACTGCCCGCAGGCGCTCAGGCCAGCGACTCCGCCCTCGACCACAGCGCCCTCATGGCCATCGATCACAGCAAGGACACGGCCTGGCGCAGCGAGCCCGACGGGGCCGCTCCAAAAACGCTGTCCATCGATCTCAAGGAACTCCGGGAAGTCGACACCGTGACCCTCATGTCTCCCCATGCCGACCAGGAATCCCCTGTCCGCCTCCGCCTGCGCGGGAGCTACGATGGCCGCTTCTGGTACACCCTCGCCCGCTTTCCCGCCCCGGAACCTGACCCTCCCATCACCTTTGGCGGAGAAGGCATGACCCTGCGGATCTACAAGGCCCTGCGCAGCAAGTTACAACCGAGCTACAGTTGGAAGGACATCCTTACCCTGGTGGAAAAGGTGGAACCCGAATCCGAAGAGAGCGTGACCCGCCTCTCATGGAGCCCTCCCGAGGAGGGAGAAGAGGCCTTCTTTCTGGTCTGGTCCGGCAAGTTCTTCCAGGAGCGCGAGGGAGGCATGCGCTTCTCGGTCCAAGGCCAGCACACTGCGCTCATGGTAGATGGACGTCTGGAGCTTCCCATGGGCGAAGGAGGCCGTGAAGCGGACATCTATGCCCGGGCAGGGACCCACACCATGACCGTCGTTTCTGTAGTTACAGCGGGTGGCGAGGCAGGAGGAGCAACGAGGGCACGCGGTAATGCCCAGAGTGAGAGCATCACCCTGCGCAACTTCAACGAGGCGGACTTCGATCTCAGCCGGGCCTCCGACTTCCCGGTGATTGAAGGGCCACTGGAAGGCACCATGGAGCAGCAGGAGAATGTCTGGAGACTCAGTATCCCCTCCCACGAGATGCGCTTTCTGGAATACGAGATTCTCGAGTATCGCGGCGAGGCGGTTGCGATCAATCATGTCGAAGTCAAGGGTGGCGCCGCAGTCCATGTCCCGCCCGTTCAGGATGTTCTCGAACTGGCCAGCAACGACATCCTCGAACTCGCTCCCGGCGACAGTGTGGAAGTTTCCTATCTCGACGAAATCACCGCTGGCGGCGCACAGCGCAACAAGCTTCTCACCGCGCGCCTGACAGCGACTTATTACAACGGCAGCGTCACTCCCATCAGTTACGATTTCCAGCGGGGCGGAGGGGGCTCGGTATCCCAGCTTCGCAAGGAACTTCTGCGGATCGAACCCGGCGAGCGAATCGTCGCCGAGGTGGTCGATTATGACCTCGACGTCACCACCGAGAAAGACACCGTCGAGGTACAGGTTCAGCTCAACGCCAACGAGCGCCGCTCCCTGACCGCCACTGAAACCGGCCCGTCAACCGGCGTCTTCGTGGTGGAAATCGATACCGCTGCCGCTGCCGACGGCGAGAAGCTTGTCGTCAAGAAGGGCGACAAGGTCTACCTCCGCTACAAGGACGAACAGAATACCTTCCCCGGCCATGCATTCTACCGGGAGGCGGTCGTCCTCCTCAACGAGCCCACCGAGGGCCTGGTCCAGATCGTGGAGAGCGTAAAACAGCTGGAAGGGGAACGCGGTTTTCTCCCGGTCGAGGGCGCTCGCCCCGCGGATCACGTCAGCAAGGTGGATTACTTCCTGCCGCTCACCGTCGAGGTCATCGACCCCGACCAGGCCAAGGACTCCCGCAGCACCGTCACGGTGGAAGTGGAGACCACCCAGGGCACCCAAGTGAAGGTGGAGTGCGTGCTCTCCCGGAGCTTTGCGCCCTCCACCGAAGAGGTCGACGACGTTCGCAATGCCGCCCTCTGGGAAGGACGCTTCGTGGGACAGGTCCCGCTGCTTCTGGGCGATATCAACAGCGCCACCTCGGTGCCCAACGATGGCACCGTGACCCGTCCCGGTCTCGGGCGCGTCCTGCCGCCCCCCGTCGCGGAAGAGGATCTGCTCGACGACGGCCAGACACAGGAGCCGGGGCTTCTCGTCCTCAATGTAAACGGTCAGGACAAGTTTGTCGCAAGCTATCAGGACGAACGCCGACCCCTCGGGGCAGCCACCGCACGACTTGCCCACGCCGAACTGGCCACCGGTGCGAACCTTCGTCTGACCGACGAGGAGTATCAGGAAAATGCCGAGATCGCCCACGTCGGCAAGAAGATCTATCTCTGGCTGCAGGATCCGGACCTCGACATTTCGGGGGAGCGGGACAAGGCCATGATTCGCATCAAGACCCGGTCCGGAGAAGATGAAAGCCTCCTGGTGGAGGAAACCCTGAGCCACAGCGGTATTTTCAGCGGCTCCTTCCCGCTCAAGTCGGCAGAACAGCCAATCAAGGGCAATTCGCAGGGTGAGGTCGAGTGCTTCTTCGGGGATGCCCTGACGGTGGGCTACCTGGACAACGTGATCCAGACCCAGGAGGGAGATCCCATAATTGCGGTCGGTCTCCCCGTCGCAATGGGCACCGACGGCATCATGTCGGCTTTCAGCAAGGTCTACAAGGACGAGGACCTCGCCATTCAAACCCAGTTCCATATCGCCGAAAGTTACTTCGAGCTCTTCAAGAGCCATCTCAAGCTCGAAAGGGACGAAGAGGCCCAGGCCGACCTGGCCGCCGGACGACGGGTCCTGCGGGAAGTGAAGGAGGATTTCCCGAGCCCCCGGCATGCTCCCCGAATCGCCTACCTGCTGGGTCAGTTCGCGCAGGAGATGCAGGAGTGGGATGAAGCAATCGTGGCCTACAAGTCGATCGTTCGAAACTTCCCCGAACACGAACTCGCGCCCGATGCCCAGTACAAGCTGGGGCAGTGCTACGAGCAGGCCGAACAACTCGACGAAGCCCTGGAATCCTACGTCACCCTCGCAGCGACCTATCCCAAGAGCCCGCTCATCGCAAATGTCATGCTGCGCATCAACGAACACTTCTACAACAAGGAGGAGTTCTCAGTCGCTGCCAGCGTGGGTATCAAGTTCCTCGAGAGATTTCCAAACCATGAGTGGACACCCAGGATGGGCTTCCGGATTGGCCAGTGCCACTACAAGGATGAGGCCTACGAGAAGGCGGGCACAGCTTTCGACGAGTTCGTGAAACGCTTCCCGGAGGAAGAGCTCACCGCCCAGGCCCTCTTCTGGGCCGGGGAGAGTTACCGCATGAATAACGATGTTCCCAATGCATTCCGGCGCTACAACCGCTGCCGCTGGGATTTCCCCGAATCCGATGCTGCCAAGTACTCCCGTGGCCGGCTTGCCCTTCCCGAAATGCTGGCGCAGTTTGAAAGAGAAGCGAACCTTGTCGACGAATAACCCATTGTTCTCATAGTCTCATGCCCCATCCTGCTCCCGTCCTGGCCGACTCTTCCGAGGAGAAGAGCGGGTTTCTCTCCGAGTTTTTCTCGAGTGGCGCCTTTGGCATCTTCTGGGAAGGAGGCATCTTCATGTGGCCCATTCTCATTCTGCTGATCCTCGTTCTCGCGGTGATCATCGAGCGCTACCGCAGCCTGAAGATGCTTGAGGTGGACTCCAGCCAACTGCGGGAGGAGGTCACCGCCCTACTCTCCGAGGACAAGGTGGAGGAGTCGCTCCACCTGTGCGACCGCTCCCAGGGTCCCGTACCCGCGGTCCTCTCCAGCGGCCTGCGCAAGTACCTCGTCCTGCGACGCCTGAAGTATGATCAGGCGCAACTCGAGGAACAGGTCATCAAGAGCATGGAGAATTCCGGGGTTCACATCGTGGCCGCCCTTGAGCGTCACCTTCCCCTTCTGGCCACCATCGCGAGCGTGGCACCCATGCTCGGCTTTCTCGGCACCGTGCAGGGTATGATCGTGGCCTTCGGTGATATCGAGGCCAACGTGGGCCAGCAAAACATCGTCCAGGCTGCCGCCGCGGGAATCCGCGTGGCTCTCCTGACTACCGCCTTCGGATTGTGCGTCGGCATCCCGGCCTACATGGCCTTCAATTATTTCACCGGTATCATCAACAGTTTTGTGCTCCAGGTGGAGGCTTCCGCAGCAGAATTGATTGAAGTGGTCAGCCTGCGACTGACCCTGAACAAGGAATCGTGAAACTCCCCCGCCGCCAGCTCCTGGTCGATCCCCCCGCAGCCTCCAGCTCGGACATCGCCTTCATCCTCATTATCTTCTTCCTGGTCTGCGCATCCGTGCAGCCCGAGACCGGACTGGCTCAGACCCTGCCACGCACGGAGGAAAAAAAGGAGCGGAAGCAGCAGAGCAAGAACCTCGAGGTCTCCATCACCCCGAGCAGCATCATCCTGAACGGGAGCCCACTCCAACTGGAGGAGTTTCGCAAGCGTATCACCACCGCTTTGCAGGCCAAGAAGCGCGCTGAAGACAAGGTAGTGGTCGTGAAGAGCACAGCCACCACGCACTACGACCATTGGATTCGCGTCTCGCAGGCCATCGCCAGGGCCGGGGGTACGGTGACCCTCGAACTGCAAAGCGAACGAACAATCACAGTGGACTGAGGAAATCCCCACCTCGGCTCGCCGGGCTTTCATAACCGGAAGCTCCACGACGTAAACAAGATTTCAATGAGACTCCCCCGCCGCAGAATGACCGCTTCGGTTCCCTCCTTCGCGATGGGAGACATCGGCTTTCTGCTGCTCATTTTCTTTGTCATTCTCGCCCGCGTGCAGGACGACAGTCATGTCCAGTGGGATCCCGCCGTCCTCCGGGACCTGGAAGGGGCTGGCTCCCCACTCGCCAATGTTGCCATCGACAGCGCCTACAGGACCTATCTCAATGGTGAGGAGCTCAAGAATGAGCTTCTGGCCCCCCGCCTCAACGCGATCCTCGGGAACGCTCCCGTCGGGCAGCGCAATGTCTTTCTCAAAGTGCACCGGGAGGCCCAGGCCCAGCACTTTGAACCCGTGATCCAGGCCATCGGAGAAGCTGGTGGCGACCTCGTGCACATCCTTGAACCCGAACCCGAGCAATGACGATGGAACCTGACAGCAAAAGCAGCGATCCGCCTCCCCAGCCAATGGCCAACCCCAGGAGCGAACTGCGCAACCTGCGCGAAAACAGCAATGCAACCGTGGCGGAATTGAAAGCGTTCCTCAGGCAACTCCAGGGCAAGTCTCCCCAGGAGATGCTCGGAATCGTCTCAAGCAGTCAGCTCATTCGCGCCATCTGTATCTCCACCGCGATCGTCCTGGCCGGCGGACTGCTCTTCACGGCCATTCCCTTCGCTCTGGGAGACGGCAGGGACAAGCAAGCCGGGGCGACCCGGCAGCCAACCGGTCCTACAGCCCCGGAACCAGCCCTTCCTGTACCGTCCGAAGCGCCGCCCACATCCTCCAACCCTGCAAACAGCGCGGCCAATCCCCTCACGCCCCCCGCACCCGACCTCTCCAATCTCGGAGTGACCGAGGAAAAGCAGGCTCCTCCCGACAAGAACCCCCTCGAGAACACGAGGGATAACTTCCTTGAGGGTCTCGAATGATCTTCCGGAAACAGGGAGCTCCCCGGTGCCTGCGCCATGCCATCCGGCCTGCCGCGCTCACGCTCTATGCCTCCGTGCTCTGGATGGTGGTGTGGGCTGACGCCCATCTCCTGTTTCGCTTCCCACCCCTCGCGCACACCCTGTGCTTCGGCGTCTTTCTTGCCATTCCCGCCGCATGGGCCCACTACTGGAGGTCCCGTTCCCCACGCATCTATCGTGGTGTGCTCAGCATCGGATTTCTTCCCCTGTGGCAGTTCGCGGTGGTCGCTCCGCTCATCTTTTCCGCATATGGCCTTTCCGAGGCGCTCTCTCACACCGGAGTAGCCATCTCGTTTTTCATCGGACTGTGCTGGGCGGTATGGGCCGTTGATCGCCAGACCAAGAAGACCAGTCCTTCCACCAGTCCGCGGAAGAACTGGAATCCTTTCCGCCGATGGGCCTGGTACTTCGGCCGTGACAACCCCAAGCTCTGGCAGTCCACGGCCACTCTGGGCTCCTACTGCACTCTCTTTTTCCTCGTCTTCCTGCTCTTCAACAGCATGACCGGGTGCGCCATATACGAATCACCCCACGGTGGTGGTGAGGAGACCCGGCTCCGCCAGGTCGTCAGGATCCAGAAGGTCCTCAAGAAGAAATACATCATCAACCCCTACAGCAGTATTCTCTTCAACCCGCCTCCTATCGACGACGTCAGGCTGCAACTCCTCGAGGAAACCGCCCACCGCTACAAGGTCGGCCAGGGTGAAGGCAAGGGCGCCGGTTTTTCCGCCGGCACCAGCAGGGGTAAGGTCCGCTTCCTCCGCCTGAAATACAACGGGGGTGACTGGCAACAGGACATGGACCGTGGCGCGGACCTCAATCTGCTCACCGAATATGGCGTGCGTACCGGTCACCGCGTCAACGACCGTCCCGAACCAATGGACATCAGGCGCCTGCGCGCGTTCCCCCCCCGTAAGAGTCCACCCCTCGTCTACATGACCGGCCAGCAGAACATCAGGGTAAGCGACGATGAAATCAGGACCCTGCGCAGCTACCTTCTGGACAAGCACGGCATGCTCTTCGGAGACAACGGAGGAAGCAGCGGCTGGGAAGGACAATTCGTTGGCATGATGAAGAAGATCCTCCCCCGGGTGGAGCCCATCACGGTCTATCTCGATCACCAGATCCACCAGATTCCCTACACTCTTCCCCGGCTCCCCTACGTCGCCAAGCACGGTCGCACCGACGCCCTCGGCTGGGTAGTTGATGGCCGCCTCGTTGCCTATTACCATCCCGGAGACATCGGAGATGCCTGGGCGGACGGGCACTCCGGCGTTCCCCGCGAGGTATGGGAATCCTGTTACCAGCTGGGGGTTAACATCATCTATTACGCTCACGCGAAATACAACAAATGGCTCGAAGCAACCAGAGAAGACTAAGCTCCCCCCGGGTGTCTGACTCCATCAATTCCGGCTGCCATGGCTCCCGGCCAAATTCCCCTTTCGTGATTCCGTCTCCGCAAAAACCGGGCCGGATTCGACTACTCGCCGCACTCACCTTTACGTTCCTCTTTTCTCTTTCCTGCTCCGCTCTCACCAGCCTGGAGCAAATCCCCGTTGAGACCTTCGAGAAAATGCGGGAAGTGGAGCGCTACCAGCTCAAGATCGCGGAAAAGCACTACACCAGCAAGAACTACAGGGTCGCTCTCGCAGAGTATGAGAAATTTCTGACCCTCTACGAGAAAAGCCCGGGCGCTCCCTACGCCCAGCTCATGTGGAGCCACACCCAGATTCATCTCAAGAAGGTCAAGACCGCCCTGCGGGAAGGCTTCCAATCCGTCATTGATTACTGGCCCGATTCTCAATCCGCGACGGTGGCCGCTTACTGCATCGGCGATGCCTACCGGAAAATGGGAGAGGTCAGGAAAGCAAAGGAGGCTTTCCAGTTTGTCCTTCGGGAATACCCCGACACACCGCTCTCCCTGCGCGCGCACCTCGACCTTCTTCATTACGCCCGTCTCCACAAGGACAGGGACGGGATCATCGAAATGCTGAAGGGGCTCACCTACGTCGTAAAGAGAACGGAGTGGAGTAGCAGCGCCTGCGTGCAGGCCAGCCAGGAACTCGCTTCCATGAATTTCCTCGCCCAGGACTTCGCCGCTGGAAGAAAAGCTCTGGCCACGAGCTATAAGGATGAAAAACTGATCCGGGTGGTATTCGACATGACGGTGAAAACCATGAACCACCTTCTCAAGGACGAGAAGACCCGGCAAGCCGCCCTCGGCCTGGGCGACCAGCTCATCGCCCAGGTCCGCCGCGATTCCATTGAGGATTCCGAAAACGCCCGGGACCATCTCTACCGGATTGTCGACCTGCATGGAATGCTGGGCCGCCCCGACCGGATCTGGGACCTCTACGAGGAAATCGAGGGAAAATTCGGATTGGACGACGATCTGCGCGGGCGCATGGCTCAGTGGCACATGAGCCGGGAAAATCTCACGCAGGCCCGAACACTGTATGAGGAGTTCGACAACCGGATAGCTGGACTCGAAGCCCTCGTCGCCATGCTCCAGTCCGTGAAACAGCCGACCGAGGCCATCAAGGTACTGCGGCAGCTGATCGAGCTCAACGGTGACAATGAAGCCGGCTACCTCGAAACGGTCGCACAGATTTACAGCGGGATGAGCAAGTTCACCGAAGCTATCGCAGTGTTCGTCCAGCTCATCGATCTCAATGGTGAGAACGCCCCGGCTTACCAGTGGTCTATCGGAGGCTGCTACGAGAGCATGTCGGAATGGAAAAAGGCGATTGGGATGTATCGCCAGATCGACGAGTTTCCCAGGACCCACTTCGCCATGGCGAGCTGCCACCGCAAAATACCGGAGCACAGGGAAGCCGTGGCCCTCTATCGCCAATGTCTCGTTAACGATGCCTCTGCCCCACGAGCCACTCTCGAGATTGCTTACACCTACGAGGAAGCCAAGGAAGCCAAGAATGCCATCCGCACGTTCCAGCTGACCTGCAAGCGCTATCCAAAAAGCAGGCAGGCTGCGCAGGCACACGCCCACCTCCAGAATAAATACAATATCAACGTCACCCTTGGAGGAGCGGAAGACGAGTGAGTCGAACAGCAGTTCACTGGCTGAACAATGCCTCGCTGTCGCAACATGGATCTCTCCCTAGGACGAAGAAAGAGAGCCACCCTTTCTTATCAGCTCGAGCAGTTTTCCCACACAAGCCCTCGCGAAGTCCTCACTATTGATCTCGACCGCGAGTTCCATGACCTCCACCTCGGCCTCTTCCCGGATCGCGTCGAAGAGCGCCTCATCCGCCGCAGGGTCGTGAAAGACCTGTCCCTCTGCACTGATCAGGCTGATTGCCTTCGTCGGAAGGAGAATGGAGGTGGGCGCCTTGTTCGCATTGGCTTTCCGCGAAAGGATTTTCCCCAGCTCGCTGCACTCCGCCGCACTCGTCCGCACCAATGTGACCTGCGGATTGTGTTCGTAAATGGTCCTCTCCCCCAGTTCCGGGGGGACCGTGTCTCTTTCCCCGAAATTCACCATGTCAAGGCACCCGGGAGCGATCACTGCGGGCACCTCGGCCCGACTCATGCCGTCCAGGCGGTCCGGACCGGCCGAGAGGACGCCTCCGGCCAGCTCGTCTGCCCACTCCGTGGTGGTCACGTCCAACACTCCGGCCACCATTCCGCTCTCAATCAGGGATTCCATCGTCCGCCCTCCCATGCCCGTCGCGTGAAAGATGAGAACCTCATAACCCGCGTCTTCCAGGAGCTCCCGGGCCAAGGAAACCAAGTCGGTGGTATTGCCGAACATACTGGCCACCACGATCGGCCGCGCCCTGTCCGCATCCACCCTGCTTTCCACCATCCCGCAGATCGCCCCCGCAGCCCGCGAGAAGACCGTCCGTGAAACCCGGTTCAATCCGGATACATCTACAATGCTCGGCATCATCACGATGTCACGGGTCCCCACGTAGTGCGCGGTGTTCCCGCTCGCCAAGGTGGACACCATGAGCTTGGGAAAACCCACCGGAAGGACCCGCATGGCTGCGGTCGCGATGGCCGTGCCACCTCCTCCTCCCAGGGAAATCACCCCTTGGATACGCCCCTCTGCCACCAGGCCCGCGAGGAAGACCGGGGCCGCCTTCGACATCGCAGCCACGCATTCACCACGATCTCTCCTCTCAAGCAGCGGCTTCAGGTCAATATCAGCCGCCTCCGCAATCTCGAAGCGGCTCACATCCGGTTTCACTCCGGGGGCTCCCCCCGTCCCCACGTCGAGAAACAGAACCTCGTGCCCGCGCTCCCGAATTCTCCCCGCCACGTAAGCATGCTCCTCTCCCTTGGAATCCAGAGTTCCGAGAACCGCAATGGTCGGCATGGCTTCTTACTTTCGCTTGACCGGGATTGCCTTGAATTCGCGCGTGAGACTGGTCAGGGACTCCTCTACTGCCATACGCTCCAGGCTGGATGCACCAACGAACCCCACCGCATCGGTGTGTTCATTTATGTATGCAGCGTCCTCGGGGGTCGCGATCGGACCTCCATGACTCAGGTAAATCACATCATCCCGCACCGTCTTGGCAGCATCAATGATCTCCTGTGTTCTCGCTGCAGCCTCCTCAATGGTCATGGCCGCATCCACAACCCCGATCGACCCTCCTGTTGTTGTTCCAACGTGCGCAATAATGGCATCCGCACCCACTTCCGCCATCCCCCTGGCTTCCTCCGGTGAGCCCACGTAGACAATCGAAAACATGTCCATCCGGCGGGCGAGTCCAACCATTTCGACCTCCTTTTGAACACTCATTCCCGTCTCCTCGAGGATCTGCCGGAACTTGCCATCGACGATGGAATGAGTGGGGAAATTATTCACCCCACTGAATCCCATGTCCTTGACCTGCCCGAGGAAGTGCCACATGCGCCGCCGGGGGTCGCTTCCATGCACCCCACAGATGACCGGAATCTCCTCTACCACGGGCAGCACCTCAAATTCACCAATTTCCATCGCCACCGCATTTGCATCTCCATAGGCCATCAGACCCGCCGTCGAACCGTGGCCCGCCATCCGGAACCGTCCCGAATTATAGATGATGATCAGATCCGCTCCACCCTTCTCAATGAACTTGGCACTGATTCCCGTGCCCGCTCCCGCTGCAATGATCGGTTCACCCCGTCCCAGGGCATCCTGAAGCCGCTCGATGACTTCTTCCCGCGTGTAGGGGTTTCCTTTTCCGGTCCAGGGATTTGGCATGGCACCAAGTAAATTGAATTCTCCGGAAGCACTTAGCGTTCTCACCAGCCTGTAACAAGTCCACACTCCCGCCGATGCCACGGGATCGAGCTCAACCGGCGTCTTCGACCGGTTTCATGACGGGGAAACTCTCGATGCCGACCACCGGAAGAATCTACCCCGCCAGGGCGCATCCACGCATTGTATCCATTCACCCTTTGCCGTAACATGCGCCCATGCACACTACCCGCTTTCTGGCGGCTGCAATCATTCTCACGCTCAACTCCCCATTGCCCGCCGTTCCCAAAGCTCCTCGCGCCGAGCGCATTCCCCACAAGGTTGTTGCACCGCACGGGCATACCCGGAACGACCCTTATTACTGGCTCCGCGAGCGAAACAACCCCGGGGTCCTTGCCTACCTCGAGGCGGAAAACTCCTACACCGCCGCCGCGCTCAAGAAGACGGAAAAACTCCAGGAAACGCTCTTTGAGGAGATCGTGGGCCGGATCGTGCAGAATGACTCTACCGTGCCCTACCGGGAAAAGAACTACGAGTATTATCGCCGTTACAGGAAGGGCGAATCCTACGCCCTGAGCTGTCGCCGACGGACCGGAACCCGGGAGGAAGAGATCATGTTTGACGTTCCCGACCTTGCGAGGGGGCATGGATTCTTCAGCCACCGGACCGGAGCTCTCAGTGCCAACGAAAAACTGATCGCCTTCGCAACCGACACCCGCGGGCGACGCATCTACACTCTCCAGTTCAAGAATCTCGAGACCGGCGAAGTTCTTCCCGACAAGCTGGAACAGGTCACCGGAAATCATGCCTGGGCCAACGACAACAAGACGATCTTCTACACCCGGCAGGACCCGGACACCCTGCGCTCCTCCCGCGTCTACCGCCATGTCCTCGGCACCCCGGTGTCCGAAGACACGCTGGTCTACGAGGAAAAGGACGAGACCTTCCGGTGCTACGTCTACAAGACCAAGTCGCAGAGTTTCATTGTAATTGGCTCCAGTCACACCCTCTCCGACGAGTTCCGTATTATCGATGCGGACCAGCCGGCAACGGAACCACGCGTGTTCACTCCACGCCGGCGCAACCTGGAGCACCGTATTGATCACTGGCAGGATCAGTTCCTCATCCGTACCAACATGGATGCGCCCAACTTTCGGCTGATGAGCACTCCGCTGGCCCACACGGAGGAAACACACTGGAAGGAGGTGCTCCCTGCCCGGGAGGACGTCTACCTCAGCAGCTTCGAGGTCTTTGAAAACTACCTCGTGGTCACGGAGCGCCGGAATGCCCTTACTCGCATTCGCATCCGCAACGCCCGCAATGAGTGGCACGAAATCGACTTCGGCGAGCCTGCCTACGCCGCCTGGCTGGGAAAGAACACTGTCATGGACACCGACCTGCTGCGCTTCAACTTCGAATCCATGCGCACCCCGGACAGCGTCTTCGACTACAATATGCGCACCCGGGAGAAGGTTCTCCTCAAGCAGGACCGCGTCTTGGGAGACTTTGACAGGGACAACTACCGTACCGAACGCCTCAATGCCATCGCCCGCGACGGCACCCGGATACCAATCTCACTGGTCTACCATGAGAACACGAAGCGGGATGGCTCCGCACCCCTCTACCTCTACGCCTACGGCTCCTACGGATCGAGCACTCCACCCACCTTCCGCAGCACCATGCTCAGCCTGGTTGACCGGGGATTCGTCTACGCCATCGCTCATGTTCGCGGTGGACAGGAGCATGGGCGGCAGTGGTATGAGGACGGCAGGCTCATGAAGAAAAAGAATACCTTCACGGACTTCATCGACTGCGCAGAACATCTCGTGAAGGAGGGCTACGGCCACTCCGGGAAGCTCTTTGCCAGCGGGGGCAGCGCCGGGGGGCTCCTCATCGGGGCGGTCGCTAACATGCGCCCCCGCCTTTTCCGGGGACTCATTGCGGACGTTCCCTTCGTGGATGTGGTCAGCACCATGCTCGATGACTCCATCCCACTGACAACCTTCGAATATGACGAGTGGGGCAACCCCGGCGAGGAGGACGCCTATCACTACATGCTGTCCTATTCTCCCTACGACAACATCAGGAACACCTCGTATCCTGCTCTCCTTATCCTAGCCGGCCTGCACGACTCCCAGGTCCAGTACTGGGAGCCCGCCAAGTGGACTGCCCGCCTGCGCCACCGAACAACCGGCCCCAACCCCATTCTCCTCAAGACCGATATGAGCGCAGGCCACGGAGGCGCCTCCGGGCGCTTCGATCGTTACCGCGAAACAGCTCTCAAGTTCGCCTTCCTTCTCGACCTCCTGAAAGAGAACTGAATAAAAAGAGCGTTCCGGTCGTCCAAGGGAAAACAACGCAGACCTCTCGGCATGCCCCGACTCTCCCAAACCCTTTCCAACCTTAACACCTGGCGATTCCTGACCGCTGGCACCCTCATCGCCCTCGCAACCGGAGAATCCACATTCTGGTGGATCGCGGCCGTGCCCTGGTTTGTCCTCAACCTTCCCGGACTGCTCCTGTCCACCATCCCCGCCTGGCTGGTTCTCGCCGCCGGCCCCACAGCGGCCGAGACCAGCTGGATGACGGATGGCTTCATCATCACTCTCTGCGTGGCTCTGCCCTCTTCCGTCTCCATGCTCATGCGCCCGCTCTGGCCCCCTCTTCTCCAAAAGAGCGGTCTTTTTGACCAGTTCCACTACCCGGAGGCCTGACTCGAGCCGGCGACCGGCGGATACCCTCCTGGTCCCTTTCCCCATGCATCCGGGAGCCCTTGCGGAATAAATGGGCAAATATTTCCAAGAAAGTATCAGGGCCGGGGTCCGCTTTTCAGTGACCGCAGGTCCCGGTTGAGGCACAATACGGGGCCTGATCGGCAAACCCCACTGATTCCATGCGAAGAACTTCCCCAGCCGCCCCGCGTCCCACCCTGGCCTCCATCTGCCTTGCTGCCCTCCTCTCCGGAACTGCCCTGGCCCAGCAGGAGATCGGCTTCATTGAGGAATTCGCTCTGGCCGGAAATCGCGAGGAGGCCCTCAAGCAGCTCATTCCCGGCACCGAGGACTACTACTACTACCACGCGCTCCACTACCAGAATTCCCGGCGGGACGAGCAACTTGAGGGCCTCCTCGCCCAGTGGCAGAAGCGGTTCCCTAATTCCGGAGCGCGCGATCTTATTGTAAATCGTGAGGCCCTGATCAACTACCCACGGGACCCCAAGGGATCCCTGGAGCACATCCGGCGCGAACTCAGGCTCCAGTTCAACCATCAGCAGGAGGGAAAGGTCCAGGCCCGGGAGCTGGCCACCGCCCTCCAGCAGGATGAGATCTCCTGGGAAAGGTTCCTCGCCGACGCCCTGCGCGGAACCAAGACCCTCCAGAACATCTCACCCCACGAATTCTATAGCCTGCTTGCCAGCGGGCACAAACTCACACCCGCCCAGCGTCGCGACCTGCTGGGCCGGGCCGACAACCCGGACCTTCCCGGACTGGTCGAAATCATCCTCGCGGACCTGGATACAAAGGAAAGTCGTGGATTTGGTGAGTTTAATATCCACCGCGCACTCACAGTCGCACAGCTCGATACACTCCGGGAAGAGAAGAAGGACCTCCTTCGCAATCAAAACTTCGTTCACACCTACCTTGGCAAACTCCTTCCCGGTGCCGACGTCAACCCCGCCGCCCAGCCCGGGGTTCGCAAAGCGCACCTGGAGCGTGCCTGGAAGTTCCTCTCGGAGCTTGACCCTTCCTTCAACTCTCTCAAGGCCCACCTCCTTTACCAGCGCCTCCTCTTCGACCACTCCCAGGGCGTCCATGATGCCGGTCGCCTGATGGAATATATCAAGATGCCACGCAGCGTTTCCTACGTGCATCCAGACTGGATCCGGAACAACCGCGACCTCTGGCGCCACCCTGCCAACTTGGGTCAGAACTTCAGCAAGGTCACCGGACTCGCCCCGATCCGCACGGACGAGCCCCTGGTGCGCAATTACCTCCTCGAGCTTCTCAAGGAGGCTCGCGACTACCAGCCCTACGCTCCTTATTTCAAGGAGAACTGGCTCAAGGGAGTCTTCGCGGAGAGCAAGATCGTACATGGAATCGGCGATCCCGAACGCTGGGCCTCCCTGCTCACCCCCACCGAGTTCCAGTCCCTCAAGGACCGCGTTGACATCGAATTCGACCCCACCAGCCCCGAGCACTTCAACATCACCGACAAGGTGCGCCTCCGCGTGCACGTCAAGAACGTCCAGACCCTCATCGTGAAGGTTTTCGAGGTCAATACCCTCAACTACTACATGAGGCACGGCTCCGAGATCAGTACCGATCTTGACCTCGACGGCCTCGTGACCAATCACGAACGCACCGTCCACTACAAGGACGCTCCACAACGCCGCATCGCCCGGGACTTCGAGTTTCCCGAGATCGCAAATCGGCGCGGGGTCTGGATCGTCGAGTTCATCGGCGGAAGCAAGAGCAGCCGGGCCCTCATCCGCAAGGGCCGTCACAACGTGCTGTCCGCCACCGCCGGTGGCGGGGAAGTCATCACCATCCTCGACGAGGTTCGCAAGCCCGCCGAAGGCGCCTCGGTCTGGTTCGGCGGCCGCCGCTACAAATGCGATGAAAAGGGCCGCGTCCTCATTCCCTTTAGCAATGACCCCGGCCGCCGCACCCCGGTTGTCGAGTCTGCTGATGGCTTTGCGAGTCTCGCCCGCTTCCAGCACTCCACGGAGTCCTACCAGCTCCATGCCGGCATCCAGCTTGACCGGGAATCACTGCGCCCCGGCTCCAAGGCCACCGTGATTGTGCGCCCCTCCCTCACCGTGGCAGGCCAGCCCATCTCGCTCACCCGCCTCGACAAGGTCAACCTCGTCCTCACCTCCACCGACATGGACGGGGTCTCCACCACCGACACGATCAGCGATTTCAAGATCGCTTCCGACCGGGAGGCCACCCACGAGCTTCGTGTCCCCAACCGGCTCACCACCCTTCAGGTCCAGCTGCGGGCAACCGTCAGGGTCGCCAGCCAGGGCCAGAAGGAGATGGAGCTCTCCGCCGGAGAAACCTTCCGGGTGAATGGACAGCTCAGCAGTGACCACGTGGACGACCTCTACCTCAGCCGGGTGGATGGCCGGTTCATTCTCCAGAACCTCGGCCGGACAGGTGAGCCCCGCGTGGGACAGATTCTCAACGTCGCCGTGCGGCGGCCCAACTTCAAGAATCCGCGCAACTTCACCCTGAAGACCGATAAGTCCGGCACTGTCAATCTTGGTACCCTCGAGGGAATCACCAGGGTTCAGGCCGGGACCGCCACCAACCGGCAACGCATCTGGAACCTCCCGGAGGCCCGCCGCACACACCCCGGGCTCCTTCACTCCACCGCCGGCCAGGATATCCGGATACCCTATCTCGGAGGCCTTGACCGGTCCGAGCTCTCCCTGCACGCCGTTTCCTCCGCAGGCATCACAGCCGACGCCTATGAACACCTCTCCCTCGAAGACGGATTCCTCGTGGCTGCAAACCTCGAGCCCGGCGACTATCGCCTGCTGGTCAAAAAGAGAAATCACTCCATCACCCTGCGCGTTGCCCGCGGCACGGTTGCCAGCAGGCACGTCTTCAACAAGGCACGCACCCTCGAGATTCGCGACCGCGCCGCCTCCCATCTCACCCGGCTTGCAGTCGTTGGCGAATCGCTCCAGATCGACGTCGCCAACGCCGACAAGGCCACCCGCGTCCATATCGTGGCAACTCGCTTCCTTCCCGACTTCGACCTCTTCGGCTCTCTCGGCTACGCGCCCCAGGCCGGCCTCTTCAGCGGCACCCCTGGCCGGCTCCCCAATCTCTTCGTGAGTGGCCGCAAGATCGGCGATGAGTTCCGCTATATTCTCGAACGCCGCTTCGCCCGGAAACTGCCCGGAAACATGCTGGAGCGTCCCGAGATTCTCCTGAATCCGTGGGCCGTGCGCGACACGGAGGCCGAGATGGAGTCCCTGAAGGAAGGGGAAGCCTACGATCGAGCCAAGCCCGGGGAAGCAGCCGATGCCAAGAGGGAGGCCGCGAACCGATCCCGGGGCCGCGGCGAGGGCGACGGTCCAACCGGCAGCACGGTCGACTTTCTCGTCAACGGGCCTGCTCAGTTCCTCAACCTCAACCCGGACGAAAAGGGCCGCATCTCTATCGACCTGAAGGCCTTCGGGGACCGCCAGCACGTGCACGTCCTCGTTCTGGACCACCACGGCTCGACCTATGCCGAGACCTCTCTGCCTGAGCGCGAGACCGAGATAGCGGATTTGCGACTGCTGCGCTCCCTCGACCCTGAACGCCACTTTACCGAACAGGATTCCGTCACCCTTCTCGGAGAGGGGGAAAAACTTGAGATTCCCGACCTGAGCACGGCCCGCTTCGAGGTCTTTGAGAACCTGACGAGCGCCTACCGCTACCTCCTCGCCATCCGGGACGATGCAACACTCCGCCAGTTCGAGTTCATCCTCAACTGGCCCAGCCTGAAACAGGAGGAGAAACGCGCGCACTACTCCAAGTTCGCCTGCCACGAATTGAACTTCTTCCTTTCCCGCAAGGATCCGAAATTCTTTGCGGAGGTGATTGCCCCCTACCTTGCCAATAAGCGCGATCGTACCTTCTTCGACCAGTTCCTTCTCGACGCCAAGCTCGGCACCTATCTTGAGCCCTACGAGTACAAACGCCTCAACTCACTCGAGCGCATCCTCGTGGCACACCGTCACGAGGAGCGCCTTGAGGGCACCCGCTGGGACCTCCGGGATCGCCTCGCCCTGCGACCGCCTGACCCCGCCGGGGACTATCTGCGCTTCGAGGGAGCCCTCGCCACCGGTGGGCTGACCTTCAGCAAACGCAACCAGCAGATGGACATGGTGCGCCGCGAGGCCGCCTCTCTTCATTCTGCCAGAGACGTGCCCTTCACCGCTGCCGCTCCCATCGCTTCCCCGGATGTCGTGGCGGGCGCTGCCTTCGGAGAAGGGGATGAGGCCGGTGGGGGCATCGCCCGTGGTCGGAGCCTCGCCAGCAACGGTCTCCAACCCGAAATCGACGATCTCCCGGCCGGGAAGGCCAAGGAGTCCGCCAAGAAACTTGCCGAAGTGCAGCAGAACCTGCAGGCCACGTCCAAGGGGCTTCGCGAGGCCTTCCGCAGACGCTACGCCAAGGACAAACAGGGTGACAAGGCCGCGGCCTTTGACGCCTACGCCGATGACTTGGAGATTACTTTCGAAACAGAGGCGCTCTACCGCGCGGTGGAATCCACCAGGGAGTGGGCTGAGACCAATTACTACCAGCTCCCCATCGACGCTCACGCCTTCGACCTGATCGCCGAAAGCAAATTCTGGCTCGACTTCGCCCGTCACGAGGACGAGGGCGGATTCGGATCCCGTTACCTGGGGGAAGCAGCCCGCAACGTTCACGAAATGCTCCTCGCACTTGCTGTCCTCGACCTACCCTTCGCCTCACCCGAGAGCAAAATGGAGATCAGGGACGGCGAGCTGGTCTTTACTGCCGCCGACAACGCCATCGCATTTCATCGCGAGATCAAGGAAGCCCAGCTCGCCAAGAACCGTCCCCCGCTCCTCGTGAGCCAGAGCTACTTCCGCAATGGCGACCGGCACCGCATCGTGGACGGAGAGCAGGTCGACAAGTTTGTCAGCGACGAGTTCGTGACTGGCGTGGTCTACGGGGCCCAGGTTGTCGTCACCAACCCCACCAGCACCCGCCAGAAACTCGACGTTCTCATCCAGATCCCGAAGGGCGCCATCCCCGTGCTTGGCCATCGCGCCACCGCCACCGGAAAAATCGCTCTCGATCCTTACACCACCCAGCGCATCGAACGGTTCTTCTATTTCCCTGCGGCAGGAAATTTTCCCTGCTACCCCGCACACGTTTCCAAGAACGGTGAGGTCATCGCCCACGCTGAGCAGTTTACCCTCGTGGTGGTCGACACGCCCTCGAAGGTGGACGAATCTTCGTGGGCACACCTGAGCCAGTGGGGAACGGAAAAGCAGGTGCTCGCCTACCTTGCCAAGCAGAACCTCCACAACATCGATCTCGAGCAGATCGCCTGGCGCTGCCGGGAAAACGAGGATTTCTTCAAGAGCGCCCTCTCTCTCCTCCACCGCCGGGGCAAGTATCACCGTGCCATCTACAGCTATGGCATCTTCCACGATCACACCCCCGCCACACGCCAGTTTCTTCTGGTTGACGGACGCTATCTCGCCCGCTGCGGCGACTACCTTGCCAGCCAGCTCGTCACCATCGACCCCGTAACCCGGCGCGCCTACGAACATCTCGAGTACAGGCCGCTCGTCAACAGCCGGTCCCACGTGGTCGGCGGGACACGCAAAATCCTGAACGGCCGTATCCGCGACCAGTACAAGAAGTTCCTGCGCATTCTCAGCCAGAAGCACAGGCTCGACTCCTCTGACCAGCTGAGCATCGCCTGCTACCTCTTTCTCCAGGACCGGGCCGGCACTGCCATGAGCAGACTCGACGCGGTCAAGGCCGGCACCCTGCCCGCCACCATCCAGTATGACTACTTTCGCGCCTACAGCGCCTTCTATAAGTCAAAGCCGCAAGAGGCCCGCGCCATCGCAATGAGATATACTGAGCACCCGGTTACCCGCTGGCGGGAACGCTTTCTCAATATCATCTCCCAGGCCGATGAGATCGAAGGCAGGGACCCACAGGTCGTTTCCGAAAAAGACCGCAGCCAGCAGCAGGCCAAGCTCGCTGCCGCCGAGCCGGCCCTCGACCTGAAGGTCGAGGGTTCGCTGGTCACCATCGACTACCAGAAGGTCTCCAACGTGCAGGTCAACTACTACGAAATGGACCTCGAGTTTCTCTTCAGCACAAATCCGTTCGTCTCCAGCAACAGCGGAAGTTTCTCAGTCGTCCGACCAAACAAGACCGAACGCCTGCAACTGGCCGACGACAAGCGCTCCCACAGCTTCGAGTTGCCGCGTGAATACCAGTCCAAGAACGTCCTGGTGGAAATCATTGGCGGTGGCAAGAAACGTTCACAGGCCATCTATTCCAACGAATTACACACGGTGGTCAGCGAACGCTACGGCCTGCTGACAGTGCGTCACGCCGGGGATAACCGGCCACTCCCGACCACCTATGTCAAAGTCTATGCCCTGACCGGTAACGGCGCCAAATTCTACAAGGACGGCTACACGGACCTGCGTGGCAAGTTCGATTACGCCAGCGTGAGCACCAGCGATATCAATGACGTTCAGAAGTTCAGCGTTCTCGTCATGAGCGAAGAGCACGGCGCCACTGTCCTGGAGGCCCCCGTTCCCCAGCGCTGAGCATACCACCGCGCCGCCCCACTGCTCCGCTCCCGTCCTGCAGGAAACCTAGTCCTGCTCTACCCCGACCCGATAAAACCAACGCGGACCCTGTGCATCGGGATCCTGCACCTGGTGATCGAACAGCTCGCTGAGGGTCGTAAAGTTCAGTAACTCCACCCAGGGCTCCTCCCCCGGGCTGTTGCGGCGCTCGATTCGGTAGCGGGTCCCCGGAACAACCTTGGAAAGCTCCAGCGTGGCCGTCGAGCCCGCGATCTCGATGACCGAGAGCTGGAAGAACGCGCCCGCGTCCACCGGACTGTAACCGGTGAGGAATTCGGTCAGGTTGTCGTAGGGGTCCCAGTCAGGATTCGCACCCGGGGCAGCCGCCTCATTGGGGGGCTCTCCGAAGTATCCAACCTGCCAGTCATCCGGAAGCCCATCTCCCGCATAGCCCTCGAAATCATCCCCGTTGGTGTTGCGCACCGCAAGGCTCAGCTGGCCGGCCACGCCCTCGCTGGCCGCCTGCACGACAGCGGCCGTTTCGCTGTAGACGAGCTCCGCGGTCGCCAGGCCCGTGGAGTCGATCGTACTCAGCGGCCCAAGTAACACGGACCATTGCACCTCCGGCCCGGAAAGAACCACCTCCGTGAGATCATCGAGGGTCGCAACAGCCTGCAATTGCCGGGTCTGCCCCTCATCAACAGTAGGCGGCGAGCCTTCCACCGTGATCCCTGCGATGTCAAAGAGCTGGCCGACATAATTGAAGCTCTCCTGCGCGCCCCCGCCGGTCACCTGCGACACAGAGCCACCCGTCAGGCCTCCCACCGAGATCTCCGCCTTGATGTTTGAACCGTTGCCAACCTGTCCACCTCCTCCCACCGCCGGGGCGGAGAGAAGCTTGTAGCTTGCGCTGGCACTGTTGCTCTGGCCAAGCGTCGAGGCCGTGGTGGTCACGAGCAGCAACACGAACTGGGTCATCACTTTCATCACTTTTCTTTTCCTATTCGATGAGAGCCTTGGATCGCCACTTCATCCACACCTGGGGTTTGCTGAAAACCGTACCATCGGGCACATCCACCGCTCCACGTATCAGGAGAACGTCGTTCGAGGAGGACGACAGACCAACAGCCCGCTGCAGCGTCCGCACCCGGCTACCGTAGGTCGTTCCATCGTTGAAATCATTACCGTCACCACGCACGAAAAACCCCTTCCCGCTCACCTGCGCGCCCCTCTCGCTGTTGGCAGTTTCCACGAACTCCTGGATCTGCGCCCAGACCAAGCGGTCCTGCGGCAGGTGATAGGACATGATGTTAAAGATCAGGTCATCTCGCTTCTCCTGTGTTTCGCCGGCATACCGGGCGTTGATGTCCGCCGCGGTTGCGTCCGGGTCATCGTCAAGGGTTTCCGCAAAACCGTCTCCATCCGCCCAGTCGTCGACATCTCCATCGTTGTCCCCCGCATGGGTATGCACGAGGTTGAAAAAGTGACCGATCTCGTGGATCAGGAGCTCCTGGTAGGCCCCTGCCCCGATAAAGATGGCACTCCTTCCGCTGGAGGGCAGGGAGCACACCCCGGATCTGGTGTTGTTGAGGTAGACATTGATGGAATCATCATGCCAGCTCCACGCCGCCCTCGCTGCCGCGCTGGCTGTCGCCGCGGCCTCAAGGGCATTCTTATTGGCCGAACTCCTCGCCGTCTGAGTGAACCAGGGACTCGCCTGACCGGTGACATCATAGACCGTGTTGTCCCGGAGGAAGAGCCTGATGGGAGACCCCCTCCGGCGCAGCATCCGGTTGGTGAAGGTAATGTTGTCCCTGATCACCTGCTCCGAATTGAGATTCAAGCCCGTCACCCCGATCGTATTGGAATTGTCAGGAAACTCCCCATTCGGCCCACGAATCACCTTGAAGGAGACACGCACCTGGATCTCCGCGCACGTCACCGCGGGGGCGAGGGTGACCGCCATGGTGAATAATAGGATTCCGCCTTGTCTCAGGAGGGGTCGCTTCATGATCTCGGCTGTTCTCTCGTTCGTTGATTGACTACTGCAGCGACACCAGCACGAGGACGAGCCCCTGCCCTTCATCCAACCGGGTCATGGCCTTCCCGATGATCGCCCCACGCGCACGGTCGTGATCGGTCACTTTCATCCCATGGCCGGGCGTGTCTGCGGTAGTGATCAGATCCCCCGGCTCGATCGAGCCATTGCTGGCATCCATCCGGCAATAGACCCTTCCCGTCAGAGCGATGGGATAGGCTCCGTCCGCCAGCGAGTCACGCTGCCCCATCAGCAGTCCCGTGCGGACGCCACCTGCCCCACTGATGATTCCTGCCACCGTGCGATCGTAGGCCTTGCTGCTGGGCTTGAGCTGCCCCGGAGCCCCTGGGTCAATGCACACAATCATGCCGGGCTCGGGTTCCAGTTCCGAGGGAGAAATCTCGAATTGCTCCGACAGGTCGGACCCACCCGTGATTTCCACCGTCCCGGTCGTCACCCGGCTTGGCCCGCCCTGCCCGTACTCCGCATCCAGTTCCATCGTCTTGATGCCGGCGTTATTGTAGAGGTTGATCTGAGCCCCGTCGCTGGCGACCTCCTGAGCCTCAATCACGACGGTTCCCTCCCCGGCCGCGTTGTAAAGCCACAACTCGCCGCCGCCTTCGGTCGCGTCCTCGCTCAGCTCCACCGCGTTCGTCCCATCTGCACTCCGCACCCGGATACGCCCCCCGCCGGTCACCGACTCCGCCCCAAGCAATTCGATGGTCTGCGTTCCATCGTCATCGAGAATACGAATCTGCCCCCCCGTTCCCGTGCTCTCCCCGTCCAGGGTGATTCGACTGGACCCCCCGGAATCGCGTACCGAAATGAATCCTGCACCCCCGTTGTCTCCATCGAGATTCACCCCGATCTCCCCATCGTTCTGGTGGAGTCTCAGATACCCGCCTTCCGTCTCCGAGGCCTTCAGCGTGGCCCGCGCGCCTGCAGCTGTGGAAAGGCGCAAAACTCCCCCGGGCGCCCCTACCCATGAACCAAGAAAAGGGAACCGCTCGTGCCCGGCCAGATTTACCAGTTCGTTATTATCCGCAGTGTTGTCGTAGAGCAGGAGCTGCCCCCAGTCCCGCCCCTCCAGGCGGGCATGCACCTGTCCGTCAGATCCATAGGTGGAAATCCGGCTTGCTCCTCCCAGAAGCTCGATGGTTTCGAGGTCGCCTCCATCATTCCAAAGGGTCAGCGTCCCGTCCGCAGTCGCACTCCCCAGCTCGAGTGCGTCCGCCAGCTTCTCCCCGGTAAGCGTGTTGTTCTCCACGTCCTCATTACGAATGGCCCCGTCCGCGAGCTCTGATGACCCGATTGCACCGGGAGCCACCTCGCTGGGACCCACTGCTCCACCCACAATGTGGACCCGGTTCACCGAGTCCGGGCGCAGGTCCACCGCGGAGATGGATTCATCAACAATATGGCCACCATCCACTGCGTTACCTGCAATCTTGCTCCCGGTGACCGCACGGTTGGCCAGCTTGTCGGTCGTAATGATGCCATCCTGCACATCGGCGGACATCATGGCATAGCCCACGGCCGCAATGCGCCGGTCCGGGATCAATCGTTCAAATCCACTGCCGCCGTCAAACCAGGTGCGGACATATACTTCCTCATTGGTAAAGACCGAGGCCGGCAGGACAACCATGTTGAGCAGAGTGGCATCCCCCAGGAGAACAGAGTAATGCCCGCTGGACACCATGAGCCTCACGAAGGCCGCTGGCTCCGAACCAGCCGCACTGGTTCCATCATTACTCCAGTGCGAGACCGCCCCGGACTCATTTACGAGAGCGAATTTGAATGCTCCTTCCCGCGGTGCGGGACTGCCATAGTTTGATCCGTTTACACTGATCCGCCCCTGCAGGGACAGCAACTGCGGGACCTGCCCACCCGCCGGGCCAAATGCGAGCACACATACGGAAATGAGGAACGAAAACCTTTTCATCAGAAGTAGCCGGTTTGTTTGTGGGGGGTGACCGGGACGAGTGCGACCGGAAGGAGCGGCCTCTTTGAACGATCCCTACCGCACACTTATACAAGCTGGCAGCCACTCCTCAAGATTGTCATCTCCAAATAATCAACCAGCGAACAGCCTCTGCGCCCTCTGTCCCGTTCTTAACCCCAGCTCAAGCCCCACATGCGTCTTCACGTCGGGCGGACCTCCGAACAGACGGGAACCTAATCCGGCCAGTCACCATGATTCACTCGCCACATGCCCGCATCATCCTCCTGAAACACAATGGAGAGCGCCCGGGGCGGCTTGATGTCCTGAAAAACCCACTCCCACACCAGGGCACGCCACGGCGCCTGGGTGGCCCGGCCGTAAACCTTGTACCCCGCCTTGTCAGGCGCCCCGAACATGGCCTCCACCTGTTGCTGAGGCATGCCAACCTTCACCGAGTCCGCGAGCTTCCGGGCACTCTCGTAATCAGGTTTGGAGCGAACCGGCCCCGTTTCCCGCCAATCGGCCGGGAGCGGCTGATGCCCCACTGCCCGCACCGGGTCCTCCGGCCCCTTGCCCGTCTGGGAACAACCGGCTGTGAGGACAAGAAGGGAAAGGGCAGCAGGAACTCTCCAATTGCGAATCATCGTAAGCAAGATCTAACAATGCAACGTGGGGGATGCATCAAAAAAGGATGAAGCTGCTTCACAAAGCCCCGGGGATTCTCACTCTCCAGGCTTCGGAAGCCCTGGCAGAACCCGGACACACGGAGGAAGTGAACACAGCTCAGGAACCGGGGTGCCCGACTGCTACCAATCACGCGGCGGGAAACCTTCTGGAGCACAGGACCGCCCTCCGCATTGGGGGCATTCCGCGACACTTCTGCGATCCGATTCGATTCCCCTGTTCGCTGACCTGCCACGTGTCTAGGGTAGCCCGGTGTCTACACGGAGAACGATTTCACTTCTCGGCCTCGCGGCAGCCCTGACGCTCTCCCTTCACGCTTCCACCTTCGAAAACAAAAGCGCTCGCCTGGGAGCCGCCGGGGGAAACGAGGCGTGCTGGTTCGACTTCGACAACGATGGGTGGGTGGACCTCTGTGCGGGAGGAACACTCTACCGCAATGAACAGGGCAAGAAGTTCGTGGCCTTCGCCAAACCCGGGGCCTGTGTCGCCGCTGACTTCGACAACGATGGTTTTATCGACCTCTACTCATGGAATGAGCGCAAGCTCTACCGCAACAAGGGCGGCAGGGAATTGGCTGAAGTCCCCCTTCCCGCACTGCCCGGGGGAGGCTCCCTCGGAGCCTGCTGGGGCGACTTCAACAATGATGGCTTCATCGACCTCTATGTTGGCGGCTACGAAACCTGGCCCGGCGCCACCCATGCCGACTTTGTTCTCACCAACCGGGGTGGTAAGGCCTTCGAACAGACTTGGAGCGAAGTACGTTACCGGGCGCGCGGGATCAGCGCCTGCGATTTCGACCGCGACGGCGACCTCGACGTCTACGTCTCAAATTACCGGCTACAACCCAACATCCTCTGGCAGAACGACGGCAGGGGAAGGCTCACGGACGTGACCGGTGCCTATGGCACCAGCGCGAATGGCCCGGGGTTCGCCGGGGGACACTCCATCGGCGCAGCATGGGGCGACTTCGACAATGACGGAAACATCGACCTCTTTGCGGGCAACTTCGCCCATAAGGACAACCGCGGCAATCAACCCGAGTCACTGTGGCTGCGTAACCTGGGCAGGAACGGCAAATACTCGTTCGAGAGCAGGGGACAGGGCGGTGTATTTTACCAGGAATCCTACGCCAGCCCATCGGTCGCCGACTTCGACAATGATGGAGACGTGGACCTCTTCTTCACCACCGTGTACGGCACGGCCAGCTTCGGACGGAAAAACAATTCCGTGCTCTTTCGCAATGACGGGAATTTCCAGTTTGCGAATGCGACATTGGACAGCAAGCTGGATGGCCTGCCACCCACCTACCAGGCCGCCTGGGCTGACTTTGACAACGACGGAGATCTCGATCTCATGGCCGCAGGCCAACTTTTCGTGAATCGTTCCACCGGAAACCACCACTGGTTGAAAGTCCGCCTCCTCGGCGATCCCGGAAAAAAGGTCAACCTCTCCGCAATCGGGGCTCAGGTCCGGTTGGCGTTGCCTGACGGACGCATTCTCACTCGACAGGTGGAGGCCGGCACCGGGCAGGGTAATCAGAACGATCTCGTCCTCCACTTTGGGCTGGGCGACCACGATGCACCCGTCCAGCTGGAAATTCTCTGGCCTGGTGGCTCCACCAGAATCGTCAGGAATGTTCCCGTCAATGGGCGGGTGACACTCAAGATGAGCGAATAACACCCACGCCCCCATTCCTCCCCGCTCGCAGTCTGGAGCGATGCCAGGATGAAACGCGCACGCCGCGCGCATGGCCTGGCGCTTTCCCATTCTATCCTGAAAAACCCACCGTGATTTCGATCGCCATCCCGGAATCACAGCTGTTGCGAACCCAGCATGAGAACACCTGATTGCCCGCTTTGGGGTACGAATCTGCCCGCCGTTTCCCTTTATTTAGGGTGAATCTGCCTCCGCATCCCCTCATTCTGTGACCAATCGGATAGACATTGGCCCGCTAAAGGCGTATTAACCCAAGGCTCCCTTCAAACCTTCGTTCGTCCATTCGCATCCATGAATCTACGAATCCTCTCCATTTGCGCTCTCGCTACCCTGTGCTCTCTCCCCACCCTCTCCGGGCGCACGTGGGTCAACTCCACGGGCCAGCCCATCAAGGGAACCTTCGTTGGCTTCCAGGGCGGCTCGGTAAAGATTCGCCTTGATGAAGACCAAAAGGTCGTGAGCGTTCCCCTCAAGGTTCTCTCCAAGGCAGATCAGGAGTTCGTCCGCAGCCGTGAGATGACCGCCAAGGCCGACCTCGTTGCCCTTGCCGTCAAGCGAATCGACGCCGCCGTCGATGCCGGACTGGAAAAGCAGAAGCTCAAATACAACGAGAGTCTGAACGACCACATGTACCTCCGCCGGATTTATCTGGACCTGGCGGGCCGCATACCCAGCTACAATGAGGCCAAGGCGTTCCTCGATTCCCGTAGCAAGAACAAGCGCCAGGAACTGGTCATGAAGCTCATCAAGTCGTGGGACTACGCCAGCCACAACTACAATCACCTCGCGGAACTTCTGCGTATCCAGACCACCTTTCCCGGAACCGTCCTCCGCAATGACGCGTTCATTTACTGGCTCAAGGAACAGATCCACACCAACACCTCCTGGGATGAGCTCGTTCGAAACATGGTGATAGCGGAGGGTCGCATCTGGGACAACCCCGCCGTGGGTTACCACCTGCGCGACAATGCCATGAAACTCGATCATGTTGCGTTCATGGGCAAGGTATTCCTTGGAACCAACATTACCTGTGCCCAGTGCCACGACGACCCCTTCAGCGACTGGACTCAGTATCAGTACTTCGAGTTCTCCGCCTACCTGGCCGACCTCGAAACCAAGGGCAAGGCCCTCCCCGGCAAGATGCCCAAGCGCAACGAGCTCGAGGCCTACATCGCCAAGAGCCAGAAACTCAATCCCGCCAATGAGGAGCAGAAGCGTCGCATCAACAATATCGCGGGCGGCTACCAGCGGGCCATCCGCGATATGAGCCGGGCCAGCGAACTCGCCGTGCACACGGTGGCGAACCGCCCGATGAGGCTGCCCGACAACTACCAGTACGAAGACGGCTTTCCTCGCGACAAGGTCGACCCCTTCATTCTCTTCGGGAAGGAAGATGGGACCACCGCCGCGGCCCTCAACCCACGCCAGCGACTGGCAGTCTGGCTGACCAATTCCAAGAACGAGCGCTTCGCGATGAATATCGCCAACCGCATTTGGGCCCGCTACATGGGCCGCGGCGCGGCCGAACCTCTCCACGACATCAACCCCAAGAAGACCCTGAACGCCGATCTGCTCAAGGTCCTCACCGAGGAGATGGTTGCCCTTCAGTTTGACCTCAAGGCCTTTTCGTGGGCCATCGTGAACACGAAGGCGTACAACCGGCTGGCCACCCGCAGGAAGATCAACGTAACCGACCCCTACTTCTTTAACGGCCCCCTTCTCCGTCGCATGAATTCCGAGCAGATCTGGGATTCCTTCGTCACGCTCATGGTGGACGACCCAAACCAGTTTCGGCTCGACACCGGTCACCGCTACAACCGGTTGATCAACGTCTCCAAGCCTCCCGGATCCGTGCCCGAATTCGTGGCCCGGGTGGATGAATTCAACAAGTTCAATCCGGAGCAAACCCTAATCAATTCCGAGGGCGTTTCCATCCTGAACGCCAAGCCTCCCAAGGGGGACAAACCCTTCGGGCAGACCGCCCTCAGCCGCAAGCCTACCGGTCCCTCTGACGAGGAGATGATGATGGCCTTCATGGAGGCCGCCAAGAAACGCAAGCTCCTCCTCGCCCGCGCTTCCGAGCTTCCCCAGCCCTCCGACCCTGCGCACTTCCTCTCCAAGTTCGGCCAGTCGGACCGAACCTTTGTGATCGAGGCAAGCTCGCGGGATGGCTCCGTACCGCAGGTCATGGAGCTCATGAACGGATATGCCACCGAGATCCTGACCTCCCCGGGTTCCCGCATCTTCCTCGACATGAAAAACCTCCGCTCAAACTTCGAGAAGGCCGACGTGGTCTTCATGAGCATCCTGAGCCGCCGCGCAATCGGCAGCGAACAACACCTGCTCGACCGCGAGCTACGTGCCGCGGAAGGCCCCGAGGTCTTCTCCGACCTGATCTGGGCACTGCTCAACACGCCCGAGTTTTTATTCGTCAAATAGTCAAACCCCGAACATACTTCCATCTGTTGCCATGAAAGACATTGTCCGCAAACTCGATGAACAGGACCGCCGGAACTTCCTGACCGGAGCGGCGGCCACCACCCTCGGCGTGACCATCCTCCCGGGCCTCGCCGGCGCGGCGGAGTCCAAGGTCATCAAGCCGGCCAAGCACGCCACCGCCAAGAACGTCATCTTCCTCTACATGGCAGGTGGCATGACACATGTGGACACCTTTGACCCGAAAACGCAGAGTGGAATTGCCGGGCCTTCCGCGCCCACATCCACTGCAGCCGATGGCGTGCAGCTCTCCAACATGCTCCCGGAGCTTGGCAAGCAGGCCAATAAGATGGCCGTCATCCGCAGCATGACCACAAAGACCGGTGACCACGGGGGCGGCAACTACCTCATGCACACCGGATTTTCCCGGCGTCCCGGGACATCCCACCCGCAAATGGGATCCTGGGCCCAGTATTTCCTCGGGCGGCGCAGCCAACTGGTTCCCGACAGTGTCGTGATCGGTGGTGGCAACCCAGGCCCGGGATTCTTTCGCCCGGATCACAGCCCGCTGCCGATTGGCGACCCCAACCGCGGAATCAAGGATCTCCTCCCCAAGATCGACAAGACGCAGTTCGAACGGCGCCTCAAGTATGCGGAAACCTTCCGCGAAGCCTTCGAAAAAGGCTTTCCTCACGAGGACGTCAAATCGTACGCCGACTTCTACACGGAGACCGTCAAGCTCTTCGACAGCAAGACCACCGAACTCTTCGATATCAACAAGGAACCGGGCAGCGTAAAGAACCTTTACGGAAACTCCCGTTTCGCCCGCGGCCTTCTTCTTGCCCGCCGCCTGATCCAGAACAACGTGCGCTACGTCGAGGTCCAGCTCGGTGGCTGGGATGGCCAGCATGGCAATCCCGGCACGGCCGCCAACCGCACAAACGCGATGGACGCACCAATAGCCGCCCTCCTGCAGGACCTCGAGTCCCAGGGACTGCTGGACGAGACCATGGTCGTGCTCACCACCGAATTTGGACGGACGCCCCGCATCAACGGCCGGGGTGGCCGCGACCACTTCCCCAAGGCCTTCTCCGCCATGATCGCAGGTGGAGGAGTGCAGGGTGGCCAGGTCATTGGCGAAACTGATGACGCTGCCACCAACATCAAGACCCAGCCCTACGAGCCCAAGGACCTCCACTCTACCATCGCTTACGCGCTTGGACTCCCCATCGAAAAGCGGATCCATGCCATGGGCGGTCGCCCCTTCTTCGTCGGCAACCGCGGCAAGGTTATCAAGGAGGCATTCGGCTCCGTCTAGGATTCGCACCTGCGATACACCGCAACCCTGCTCGCCCGGTTCGCAGGAGCCGGGCGATTTTGTGTGTTCGCGGGGAAGTCCTCCAAGCGGAATTGCAGGCGACTGCCACAGAAGCACACCGGGATAATCCGAGCAGATGGAAAACGGGCTCCCCACCTTTGATTACCGGGATCTATCCAACCCCGACTCCACGCTTCTGCAGGCCCTCCAAACAACCTGCCATCTCACGGGATTCTGCTACCTTCGCCATCCGGCTCTGGTTTCTGGCTCTCTCGCTCGAGTCTTTCGCCAGGCGAGGGAGTTTTTCACTCTTCCCTTCGAGGAGAAAAACGCCATTCACATCAGCCGCTCACCTCATTACCGGGGCTACTCTATCCTGGACGAGGAAGAGACCCGCGGCACCCCCGACCACAAGGAGACACTCGATCTCGGCATGGAGGCCTCACCACTGCCCGCCGGGCCGGACTATCACATCCTCCAGGGGCCAAACCAATGGCCGGGCAGTCTCCCGGAGTTCCGCGAGGCGACCACAGCCTATCTCTCTGAGGTGCGTGGCGTGGGAGAGCAGCTCATGCGCACCCTCGCCGCTTCCCTGTCCCTCCCGGAAGAGACCTTTGCCCGTCACTTTGATCCACCCTACTGCATGCTTCGCCTCATCTCCTATCCTCCGGTCAGCGGGGACATCCCTCAACAGCAGGGCATCGGTGAGCATACCGATTTCGGCTGCCTCACCATCCTCGCGCAGGACGACGTTGGAGGCCTCGAGGTACGCAATGCAGATGGCGCGTGGATCACGGCTGAGCCGAAACCGGATTGCCTGATCGTCAACCTGGGCGACATGCTCGAAACGTGGACCGCACACTACTTCATGGCCACTCCCCACCGCGTTCGCAGTCCCCGGGGCGATGCCACCCGCTTTTCCATCCCTTTCTTTCTGGAACCGAGCCTCGATACCGAGGTGGAACCCCTCCCCGCCAACCTTCTTCCACGCTTCAAGCGCGAAACCTTCCGGGACCTCCCGTCCCGGCCCATCCTCTACGGTAGACATATGCTGCAGGCCTTTCGGAGAAGCTATCCCGCCATCGTGAACAACGCCTGAGCGTCCTCGCTGGAATCCGCAGCTCGTACTCTCCCGGCCTTACCTGCTCCCGACCTTCCTGCGCTTGAGAAAGACGATGGCGTGACCATCCACCCGAATATCCACCCTCGCGAAGTCCCCGACATACTTCAATACCTGCACCATTGGGATGTTCTGGAGTTCCAGTGTCACAGGGGTCTGAGGATCAACCCCGGGACCAAGGAGGAGATTAAGGCCCCGCTTCCCTGGATCCAATTGCCGGCTTGCCGCCGCAAGGTCATCAACAACCTGACCCAGCTCCGTATCCTCAAAATCGACCTTGGGCATGATGATTCCGGCGGCCCGCCGCTCAATCACGGGCTTTCCCCGCTTGAGGAATGCCTTCACGGTCGCCTTGGGAGAGCGAGGAATGATCCTGATGGCATGACTCTCTTCCCGGTAATCGAAGCCCCCAAGTTCCGCGGCATAGGCAAACGCAACACCTTTGGTGACTTTATGGAGGGTCATCGTGATACTGACATCCCTGTTCACCCCCGGGTCAACCAGGACGTTGCGGGCTTTGCCAGTGGCTCCCTCCCGGAGGAAATCGACCAGGTCCTCCATGCTGGCCTGATCGAATTCCACCTTCTCGAGTTCCCCCCCCTGCGCACGCCCCTCAAATGAGAATAGCGCAAGCATTCCCGCGGTCAGCAGTGCTGTAACCGGTATGTACCGGACCAATTGTAAGTGCATGCTCGCTCACACTACACTGAAACGCCTCCCCTTCAATCCCCCGCGGGGAAACAGCAGTCCTTCGACGAATATTCTGGTCGAAATCATCGCACAAGCGACCCTGCCAAGCCTGCTCTTCCACCCTCTTTCCTCCGGTCGATCTCCGCAGGACGACTGCTTCGCCAGCCCTCGGCTCAACCTGTGTCTGATTCGCACCACCCCCGGCATCGACAGTGTGGAAGCCTAATTGCCTCGTAAGTCGTAACAGATCAGCTTGGACCCGAAAGCGTTCCTGTTCACATAGAGCAAACCCCGGTTCACGGTCGGAACCCCCCAGGTCTCGGGCGCACGAAAAAGCTGGGTCCGGGAAAGAGTCCTCGCCCCTTTCGGGGAGAGGTCGAGCCAGAGCAGCGTTCCCTGCGCACCGAGACAGAGGAAGGCTCCATCCACCCGGAGCAGGCTCGCCCGCCCAAGCCGGGCGCCCGGAATCTCGATCCCATCCCGCCAGACCTCTCTGCCACTCTTGACCTCGTAGCAGACAACCTCCGTTCCACCAGAACCATCCACTCCGTAAAGATAGCCGTCATGCAGAACCGGCGTGGTGAACTGACTCGCAAAACGCCTCGCCTTCCATCGCAGGCTGGCTTTGCCATCAGCCGCAAAATCAATGAGGGCTCCCCCCTCGGTGTAGCTCTCGGTCACGAAAACCGCATTGCCGACCGCCACCGGAGAAGACGCATTTACGGAGGCGAACATGCGCGCCCGCCAGGGCACTGCATCATCAACCTTTCCGTTGCTGGGATCAATGCTTAGCAACCCACCCGTCGGCGGATCAGTCATCCCTCCAGTAAGGACCAGGACACGCTTCCGCCCATGGAGAGTGGCCGGTACCGGCGACGCGTAGCTGGCATGCCATGCGTGCTCCGTTTTCCAGACCAGTTTTCCAGTTCGCTTTTGGAACGCACCCACACACATTTCTCCGCCCACATTCACAATGAGAATCTCCCCGTAGACGAGAGGACAGCTTCCCCGGCCGAAGAAAAGCGGAGCCGGGCCGTATTGTTTGTCGAGGTTCTTCTTCCAGACCAGCTTGCCGGTCTTCAGTTCCAGGCAGTGGAGATCTCCCCTCACCCCAAGGGCGAATACAAGGTCCCCATCGATCACCGGACCGGAGCGGGGCGCATCTTCCACGCCATAGCTTGATGCCAGCTCAACCGGGTAATCGAACTTCCAGTAGCGCTTTCCGGATGCAGGGTGCAGGCACTCGATCACCTCCCTACCCTCCCGGGCGTGAATCATGACGAGATAGTTCCCGGCCACCACCGGGGGCGCATGCCCCATACCACGCTGCACTTCCCACACCTTTTGGAGCCCCTCTTCCGGAAACGACTTGAGCAACCTGGTTTCGTTGGAATGCAGATCATGGCGGGGGCCCAGAAAACGAGGCCAATCCTCGGTAACAGCACCCGCTGGCAGCGCCTTGGGAGCCTTATGATAGGTCAGCCGGTCAAAGCTCACGGCCTCCGGTTCCGCCAGTAGGAGCGGGATACTTGCTGCCCACGGAGCGTATGTGAGTAATCTGCCCATCATCCTTCCTCGGCAGTTCTCACATATCAGATAAATTCCCGGCGAGCAGAATCTGGAAGAAGATGGCGGCACCGGGACCGCCTCAACAAATCCTTGTGCACGAACTCTTCCGCTTACAGGCGCAATCCTGTAGCTCTCCCCGTTGAATCACGGCTGAGGGGACCGGACCGTAAATGAACATGCCCTGCTGAAAAGTCCCGGACGTGACTTGTGCAATTCGGTGATTAATTCCTCTGGCTGGTAAGGCGTGATCCTTGCAATCTCTACCCGGTCACGCTGATTCCAGAGCTGTACTTTCCACCAGTATTTTCGCCCGGGTGACAGCGCTGGACCGGCGTAAGCAACTTTCCGTTCCTCCCCCATCGTCTTGCCGCTGTCCCAGAGATCTCCCTGATTACGATCAAGCTGCGCCTTGCTACTTGCCACCAGAAGGCGATAGGCCACCTGCTTCTGAGTCCACCCATTGGAGATCGCCTGCC
>Ga0163179_10000026_pt1 | contig 142239 bp, 107 predicted proteins | sample AtlANTMetagenome_FD_109643 | JGI IMG/M metagenome (GOLD analysis project Ga0163179, IMG submission 109643) | Marine eukaryotic phytoplankton communities from the Atlantic Ocean - Atlantic ANT 2 Metagenome | ecosystem: Environmental > Aquatic > Marine > Oceanic | place: North Atlantic Ocean...
CCGCCGCCGGTGCCGCCGCCGGTGCCGCCGCCGGTGCCGCCGCCGGTGCCGCCGCCGGTGCCGCCGCCGGTGCCGCCGCCGGTTCCGCCGCCGGTGCCGCCGCCGGTTCCGCCGCCGGTTCCGCCGCCGGTGCCGCCGCCGGTGCCGCCGCCGGTTCCGCCGCCGGTGCCGCCGGTGCCGCCGCCGGTGCGGCCGATGAAGATCTTGTCGCCGCTGCCGTTGGCGAATGCGCCCGTGCTCGACTGATAGAGCGTCGTGTCTTGGACAGGCTGTAGCGTGACGACCCCTTGCGAGTGGCAATAAAGGGTCAGAGTCATCGCGGCTACGATTCCACGGGCGACGGCGTCAGTAGTTGTCATGGTGGTGTGCGCTACGTGGGATTACGTCGGTAAACGCGGTCTCACAGTGTATCACGCCTGCTCGGCTCTGCTGGTCAGGGCGCGGCGTCGGCGGGGATGCTCCCGATGGTCTAGCCACGGCCTTTGGCCCCATACTATCGTCTCGGGGGATGCATCCTTGGACGAAGGAGCTGCTCGTGCATTTGGGCGCGAGCCGCGCGCAGCTCTTAGCTGCGGTGGAAAGCCTGCCTGAAGCGCGCTGGGGCCTGGCGCCGTCAGCGGGTCGCTGGTCCATCGCCAACGTGTTCTCACACCTCGCGCGCACCGAAGGCCAGATCGGCGCGCTGCTCGAGCGTAAATTGCGCGGCGCGATCGCAGCAGGTGGTGTCGCGGAGCTCGGCTCCGATCTTCCTTCCATCGTTGCGAGCTTCGATAGCGCGCTAGTAATGGATCGTCGCCAGCAGATCCGAGCGCCTGATTTCGCGTCGCCGGACCTCTCGATGACGGCCGCCGAGGCTTTGTCTGCGCTGACGCGCGCGCGTCAGCGCTTGGGGGATGTGGTCCTCGCGGCCGACGGCAAGGATCTGCGGCACGCGCGCCAGCCGCACTTTTTGCTGGGCGAGTTGGACTTCTATCAGTGGGTCGCCTTCGCGGGGTTCCACGAGCTCCGCCACGTCGGCCAAGCCCGCGAGATCTCGGCCGCGCTGATCGGCTCTGAGTGAGTCGTTAGGCGTAGATGCCGCGGAGGCGCGTGGTCTCGGCCACCCGGTCGACGCCGAGCATGTAGGCTGCGATGCGGTTGGACTCCCCAAAGCGCTGCGCCATATCTACGGTCGCGGCGAAGGAGTCGACCATGATGTGCTCCATGCGCTCTTCGACCTCTTTTTGGGTCCAGAAGAACGACATGCGGTCTTGCACCCATTCAAAGTAGCTGACGGTTACGCCGCCTGCGTTTGCGAGGATGTCAGGGACGACGAACACGCCTTTGTCGTCGAGGATCTTGTCGGCGTTGGCGGTCACCGGTCCGTTCGCTCCCTCGACGATGATCTTGGCGTGGATTTTGTCCGCGTTGCGGCTGGAGATGGCGTTCTCCGTGGCTGCAGGAACCAAGATGTCGCACTCCAGCTCGATCAGTTCGTTGTTGGGGATGCGATCACCACCGGCGAAGCCGTCGAGCGTGCGGTGCTTTTGTAGATGTTGGCGGATGCCAGCGAGATCGAGCCCGGCCTTGTTGTAGAGGCCGCCGTGCACGTCACTGATCGCGATCACCTTGACCCCGATTCGGGCAAGTTGGAGCGCTGAGATCATGCCGACGTTGCCCGCGCCTTGAATCACGGCTGAGCATTCTTTGGGGTTCATGCCGAGGTGCTTCAGCGCCTCGCGCGCGCAGAGCATGACGCCACGACCCGTCGCTTCGACGCGGCCCAGCGAGCCGCCAAGGCTGATCGGTTTGCCGGTTACTGACGCGGGCAGGTAGCTGCGCTGGTGCATGCAGTAGGTGTCCATGAACCACGCCATGACTTGACCGTCGGTCCCCATGTCTGGCGCGGGCACGTCTCGATCTGGGCCGAGGATGTCCATGATGCCTGTGACATAGCGGCGCGTGACGCGCTCGAGCTCGCCCTTTGACATCTTGAACGGGTCGCACACCACGCCGCCCTTGCCGCCGCCGAACGGGACGTTGACGACGGCGCACTTCCAGGTCATCCAAGCGGCCAGCGCGCGCACCTCGTCGCGGTTGACGTTCATTGCGAAGCGGATGCCGCCCTTGGCGGGTCCGCGCGACGTGGAGTGTTGGACGCGGAACCCTTCGAAGACCTGAACGGAGCCATCGTCCATCACCACGGGCATGCTGATGGTGATCTCGCGCTCGCAGGTGCGCAGGATTGCGATCAGGTTGGGGTCGAGCCCGAGGCGGGCCGAGGCTAGGTCGAGCCTAGCCTGCATCGCCTGGTAGGGGTTTTCTTCGCTGGCGACTTGCTGCTGCTGGTTCATGCCGTGAGAGAGCGCTTGCGTGGCGATGCGACGTGGAAGACCGTATGAGTAGTGAACCACGACGGCAACCAGCCTGCGACAGCAGATACTGACGATCTCACGATAGTTGTCGATGAGTTCGCCGAGGTGGTCCGTCAATTTTGGCGCGGAAGCCTCGGTCGTACGGTGCGGTGTGTGCCGTCGCGTCGGACGTTGATGGCCGAGCACCGCGGCCAGATCTTCTATGCAAAGCGATATCAGACGCGGCTCGGGGCTCAGCTGGAGTGGCGTTGGTTATTTCGGTTGGCAGAGGCTGGGTTCCAGGTGGCCGCGCCGATCGGGCTGATCCGCTCTGAGCGCGGCAGTATGGTGGTGATGACCGCGGTACTTGGTCGGTCGCTTGACGCTTGGGCGCTCACTGCGACGCGTGAAGGATGGCTCGATGAGTGGTTCGCGTATCTCGTGCGTGAGGTCGCGCCGCTGACGCGGCGTCTGCATCGGCTTGGATGGGTGCACCGCGACTGGAATTGCGCTCATTTATATGCGGTGGATCCCCGGCAGCCTGGGGCGCCAGCTTTGATCGACGTAGAGCGCGTGATTCGGCCGAGTTGGCGTCTGCAGCGGTGGGTGATTAAAGACCTCGCCTCATTGTATGCGTCATGCCCATCGCCAATGTCTGCGCGCGCGGCGCTCCGATTCTTGCGCGTCTACGCCTCAGACCGCTCTCGGTCCAGCCGGCGGGCGCTCGCCTTATGCGTTCAGCGCAAGGTCGCCCGTATCAGCGGGCATACGCCGCGTTTCGGCTGAGCTCGGGGCCAGTGAGGTGCTTAGGCCCTGGACGTTTGTTTACGCCGACGCCGCGTGGTCAGCGCGATGCCGACGATCCCAGTGCTCAGGAGGAGGAAGGTGCTCGGCTCTGGCACTGGCCCAGCAGAATCTGTGTCCTGCGGTGGCGGCGGCGGTGAGGTCCATGGCTCCTGCGACTCGTCGATAGCAGGGCCTGGTGGCGTCTCTAAATCGCCCCCGATGTACGGAGGTACGCGTTCCTTTGATTGGCATACGCAAGGTGCCAATGAGAACAATAGAGCAGCGAGCGGGAGGGCGAGTCGCATGATGCGACCTCACATGGGTTGCAGAACAAAGAGGCAGCGGGCGCTTTAGGGCGAGCGCCCGGAGGCTGACTCAAGCCTAGCCCGGTCTGGAGATGCGGCAACCGCCCCCTGCAATTTTACAGGATCTCGGCTCGGGTCATTTCGGTCGAGACCAAGTCGCCTTAGACTGCAAGCGCCTGGTCCCTGGACGACCGCCGGCAGCATTTGCTGCGGGAGGAAAGTCCGGGCTCCTCAGGGCAAGGTGGTGGGTAACGCCCACCGTTCGCAAGAACAGGGAAAGTGCCACAGAGAAAAGACCGCCGGACGCTCGCGAGTTCGCTCGCGGGGACGGTAAGGGTGAAACGGTGGGGTAAGAGCCCACCGCGCTCCGCACGAGCGGGGCGGCACGGCAAACCCCACCTGGAGGAAGATCGAATAGGAGGATCGCGCGGCCCGCGCTCAGGTCCTCGGGTAGATCGTTTGCGGCCACCTGCGAGGGTGGTCCTAGAGAAATGGTCGTCACCGCCTGTCGGCGGCACCAGAACCCGGCTTACGGGGATCAGGCTTTTTTCCTCGCGCCCCTCCGAGCGTGGGGGCTGCGCATCAACTTCGCGCTAGCAGGTGGCGATACCGCTCTAAGATCACCAAGGCCGCGACGCTGTCGGCGACGTCCTTACGCTTCTTCGCCTTGATGCCGCCCATCTTTAGCCGCTCGTGCGCTTCGTCGGTCGTGTGGCTCTCGTCGATCGTCGCGACCGGTAGCTGCGCAGCCTGCTGCAGCAGCGATACGAACTCTTCGGTGCGTCGCGCGCGCTCACCTGGCTTCCCGTCAAGGGTCAGCGGCATGCCGACGACGATCGCCTCGGTGTCGCGCTCCGCGCACAACTCGATGATTTTCTGCACGACCGCTGACTGATCCCGGCTGTCGATCCGTGGCAGCGGCACGGCGATCGAGCCAGTCCAGTCGGTGCCTGCTAGGCCGGTGCGGGCGTCACCGAAGTCGACGGCGAGGATGCGCGACTTAGGCCCCAGGCTCAAAGCAGGTCCTCGCGTCCTCGCGCCTTCAGGTGCTCAACGAGCTTCTTGAGTTCGTCGGCGCGCTCCTTTGGGCACACCATGACGGCGTCACCGACCGCGGCGACGACGAGGCCGTCGACGCCGAACATCGTCACCGCACGCGCGCCCTCGGCGAAGATCACGTTGCCATGACTCTCAAGCAGCTCAGCTGTAGCGCCGTCGTGCAACGAGCAGTGGTTATCGCGGTCATCCGCGTCAAGCACGCGCGCCAGCGCCGGGAAGTCGCCTACATCGTCCCAGTTCGCGGTGCATTCGATGACCGAAAGTTTGTCGGCGTGCTCCATCACCGCGTAGTCGATCGAGACCTTGGGGGCGTTGCGGAAGGCGCTCGCGAGCGCGTCGTCGTCGCCGTCGGCCTTTGCCCGCAGCATCTCATCTGTCGCCGCGCTGAGCGTCGGGCAGTGACGCTGCATCTGATTGAGCATCGCGCGAACGCTGAATACGACGATGCCGCTGTTCCACCAGTAGCGCCCTTCGTTCACGAATTGCTCGGCGGTGGCCTGGTCGGGCTTCTCTCGGAATCCGTCGGCTGTGAACGCCCGCGGTTCGGCGTCGTCGAGGGGCGCGCCCAGGGCGATGTAGCCGTAGCCAGTTGCCGGGAAGGTTGGAGGGACTCCAAACGTGACGAGGGTTTCGTCGTCGGTTGCGATTTCCGCGCCGCGGGCGAGCATGCGCCGGAACTCAGCGATTGGCGCGATCAGATGGTCGGCGGGGAGGATCGCGAGCGTCGCGCTTGGATCCCGCGCAGCGATCGTCGCGACCGCGAGGCCGACGCAGGCAGCTGTGTCGCGCGCCTCGGGCTCGGTGATCACTTGGGCCGCATCGAACTCGGGCATCAGCGCCTGGATCGCGGCGCGCTGCGCTTCGTTCGTGACGATCCAGATCTGCTCTGGCGGACAGTGAGCCGCCGCGCGCTCGACCGCAGCTTGAATCATCGGTTGGCCGCCGCTGAGCGGGAGCAGTTGCTTCGGCCGCGACTGCCGGCTAGCGGGCCAGAACCTCGTGCCTGAGCCGCCCGCCATGATCACTGCGTGTAATGACCCCATGTTCAAATCATCCGGGGCGCGGCGTCTCGGCTCAATAGCCCGGTGTCTTAGGCTGCTTCCGCGAGGGGGGCATCGGCTGCACTTTACGTCGTTTTGGAGTGCGAGAGCCGAGGAACTCCGTCGACGCGCGCAGGTCGCGGAGGTGGCCATACAGGCGAAAGCTGACCAGGTTCTTCGCTAGATAATCGATCAGCGGTCTCACCAGCGGGTCAGCCGACGCGCCGAGCAGGTTGTCGAGCTCCATTTGGACGTCCAGGTAACCGTCTAGATCGAGGCGACCCTTGCCCTCTACGCCGAGGATGTCCGACCGCACGTTGAGCCGGTCAAACCGCATGGCCTCCTCCGTCAGTCGGAACTGCAAGTCGAGCTCGTTGAAGCGCGGCTGGTCTGCTGGCGGCAACTGCGCGTAAATCGCAGTGAACAGCGGCACCTTGCCGAGGTCCGCGCGCTTGACCTGGATGGCCCCTGTGGCCTCAGCGCCGACGAGGTTGTTGCCGTCGAGGTGTAGCAGGTTGAGCTCGCCGCTGGCGAAGCCTCGGTAGGGAGGGTTGCGCCAGCCTGCAGCGGACAGCAGCGAGAAGACATCAACGCGGTCAAACCGTAGGTCTCCAGCGAGTCGACCTTCCGGACACGCCGCCGCCGGCATCGTGTAATCGACGGCGGGCCCCTCGGGGCGGGCGTGGCGTAGCTCGCCGTCATGCAGGCGAGCGTTGAGCGTGTGGATCTGTATCTGCTCGGCGTCGGCAGTGAACCTCCCCCGGACGGCTTCGAGGCTGTGCCCGAGCAGCGTCATCGCGCCGCCGCTCAGCGTCCCGCTCAGCCCTCCGCCGTCCTCGTTGACGGTGCTCTCAGCGAGCGCCACTTGGCCGTTGAGGTCGTTGATTCGCAGGCCGTCCTTGCCGGTGCCCAACAGTAAGCCGACGCCGTCAAGGTTGATGGAGCCGCCGATCGTGGTCGTAAAGGGCCGCTCATTACCTGGTCCCGGTAAGCGGAATTGCAGGCGCAGTCCGTCGACGTCCGCCTCCCCGGTCAGCTCTCGCTTTAGGATCGCGCCCCGTAGCGGCCCGGTGAACAAGTTGGCGAGCCCGTCGTCGACTGGGAAGTCTCTAGCGTGGACGTCGAACGTGATCTCTGTCCTGCCGTCGGGGTCGTCAAGCTGTCGGATGCGGCCGTCGGAGCACTTCACCGAGGCATCTCCTAACTGGGCGCGGATCTCCCGGAAGGACAGCGCTCCGTCTTTTATGAACAGCTCCCCCGTCATCTGCTCGGCGGGCCGCGGCAGCATCTTCGCGTTGGACCGCACGTTGATGAGCTGGACCACGAGGTCGAGCGAGCGGTCGGGTCCGGGCGCTCCCCCGAAGCGCTCACGCACCGTGAGGTCCACTTGGCCCGCCGGCTGGAGCGACGTCCAAGTCTCATGCTTCAGCGCGTTGAGCTCGTCAAGGCTCTGGCCAAGTTGCTCGTTTAGTTTGAGTTCTTGGATTACGAACGCGAGGTCTCGGAGCACTTCCGGGCCCGACTGGAGGTGGCCAAGCAGCGCTAGCTTTGCGGGCGTGGACGCGCCGCTGCGCAGCTCGCCAATGACTGCGTCGAAGTCGACGCGAGCGTCGGAGCCAGTGCCTTGGATGAGGATCGGCCCGCTCAGGCTGGTCGCGCGCCACGGCGGCAACGGTAAGTCTAGATCGACCTCGTCGAGCTGGAGCCGCACGTCGTGGGAGAGCGCCGCCTCGGGGCTTGGCCGCCAAACCTTGACAGCGCCCGAGAGCGTGCCGGTCGGCGAGGCGCGCTGCCATTCATCGTCTAGCTCTGGGATGACCGCGGAGATGCCAGCGCGGAGGTCCTCGTTGATGGTTAGTCGCTCGAGCTCGACCACGGCTTCGAAGCCATCTTCGGGCGGGTGCTCTTTACTGGTTGGGATCCGCCCGCGCATCGCGAGGCCGCCGCTGCCGTGGCGGCCTCGGAGGTCGAAGTTCGCCTGAGCTTTGCGGACACGGATGCTGCCTTGAAGGTCGTCGAGCTGGTATGGAAAGCCTGCCCAGCGCATCGCCGCGCCGCGCGGCAGGATGGTGACGTCGAAGCCTCCCGGCAGCAGCGCGCGCGGCCGCACTGCGACGCGCACGTCGGCGCGACCCTCAGGCGCGAGCTTGTCGTAGAGCGCGCCGTCGTCGCGCAGCAGCGTAGCGATCGCGCTACGTAGGTCGTCTTGGAACGCGACCCCGGCGCCCTCGATGTCCAAGGAGGTGTCGTCACCGCGGCCTCGCGCGACGTTTACGCGGCCTCTTAACGACACTTTGCCGCCGCCGGCTGGCGCCGCGATGTCGGCCCGCACGTCGCGGAGCGTCAGGATTTTGTCGCGTAGTTTGACGCTGCCGCGGCCGTGTTCTAGCGGCAGCGGAAAGGCAATCCGGCGCTCTTGCTCGCCGAAGCCGTGGAACGACATCGCAACGTCCTGGAGCTCCAGGTCCATCTCGACGACGCCCTGATCGGGGATGTGCGGGTTGCATAGATAAAGGTCAATGTCCGCGAGCCCAGCGGTCGGGGCGAGTCCGGTGATGACCCGCGCACCCACCTTGAACGTTTGCAGCGCAGCCCGGACGTCGTCGTTGATGACGACGCGCTTGCCTTTGGCGCGAAGCTCGAATTTCGGCCGAGCCGGGGCCGCTGCGTCGAGTTCGGTGACGCTAGCGCGGACCTCAATGTCGCCGAACTCGTTACGTTGTTGGACCGTCGCCTCGATCCGTCCGCGGTTGGCGGTGTCCACGTAGAGTTGCACGTCCGCGCGGCGGACGATCGCCGGCAGCTTCGGCGTGTTCAGCTCGATGTCGCTGCAGTCTGCTTCTACTTCGAACGTCGGGGTCCGTGGCGTCACATCGCGCGGCGGCAGGTGGCAGGTGACACGCAGGAACTTGATCTCGCCGCCGACGCGCAACTCTGGTTGCTCGACCCTCGCGAGGCGGGCTAGGTCGGTGACTATTTGCTGGGTGCAGGTCACGTCGCCAGTGGCGACCGAAACAACGGCCGCGCCCGACTCGAGGTGAACCTCGCCGTCTATCTTCAGTTTTGCGGGCGGTTCTAGCAGCCGGGCGGACCCATCGATCCGAACCACCGCTGGGTCGTCATCCAGCGGCGCGGCGGTGAGGTTGATGTCGTCGAGTCGCAGCGGTCGCGCCCCATCGGCGAGGTGGAGCGTCACCTCGCCAGCGACGACCTCGATGACGGGAAGCGCGATGGCGTGCTGGGTGGTTGCAGCGGGTTTTGAGCCCTGTCTTAGCAGCTGCGAGGCCGTAGGGAACTGCGGCCCGGCTTCGACCTCAAGCCCCTCGAAGACGGCGTATCGGGGGGCGATGCCAGCGCCTAGCGGGTCGAGCTGGACATCGAATCTGCCGCTTCGAAACCGCGCGAGCGTGCGCTCTGCGTTGGTTGGGTCGGCTAGTCGAAATCCTTCTAGGCTGAGCCTGCCAGCCTCTAGGTCGATCGCTGTATCTCCGATCTCGATCGGCGGCGCGAACACGGTTTGGAGCTGTCGGCGGACGAAATCTGTCGCGACGTTCGAGTTTTGTAGCAGCCCCCAGGTCGTCGCGGCGAGCACCGCAACGAGCGCGATCGAGAACAGCAGAATGCGACGCCAACTCATGCAGTTGCGGACTCTATCCGAAGCGAATCTCAGACGTGCAGGTTGATTGGGGGGAACCGGAAACCCTTAAAAACCGGCATTCTACGCCGTTTGCGGTGCTTTCGCGGAGATCGCCTCAAATAAGGGGGTAGCCCTTTGAATTCGGCGTTTTGGCGGGTGTGACGTGACTCCGACGCCGCCGTCTGAGGATCGATCTTTGGCTTCGCAAACGTCGAGTTTGGCGTCGCAGAGCAGGTTTGCGTCGCGATTTTGCTGTTGACAGGTTCGTGCTGGCCGTCAATGTTCGCGACAGTTCGCGGGGGGCACGGCAACTTGGTCGTGGCCGGGCGAACAATTTCCTCTAACAGCAGAGAATCAAATGGCTGCCAGAAAGAAGGCTAAGAAGAAGACCAAGGCCCGCTCCGCCGGTCCGGTTGAACTGATCATCTCCAAGTCGCGCACCAAGGCCGCGGTGAAGAAGTCGAACGTCTCGTCGGACTTCTACGGCGCCCTGGACAAGACCGTCCGCAAGATGATCAACGAAGCTGAGGGTCGCGCTGTGGCCAACGGCCGCAAGACGCTCCGCCCGCAAGACCTCTAGTCTTACAGCAGAGTGATACGAGCTTGATGGGGGGCGGATGACCCCGTGCCCTTAGGTTAACTGGCTCGCGAACGACCCGGATGCTCCGAGAGGGGTAGCCGGGTCGCGTTCGTTTTGCCCCAACGCCCGTAGCAGGTCGTCGTGGCGAAGCCGCGTGTTAGCCCTCTCGGGGCGCCGGCTCGCCGAGGTCGTCGGGCGTATCGAGCGCCGCGAAGGCGTCGCGCTCCGCTTGGATCATGTCGTCGCGAAGCGACGCTGAGAGCTCTTCAAGGGCAGTGTCTGAGCTGTCGGGCTCGATATGCACCGGGCCGCCGTAGTGCACGCGGACGTGCGCGAACGGCTTCGGGATGGTCATCCGGTCCCAACTCTTGAGCCTCCAGGCCTTGTTCGTCGCGACGCAGATCGACACGATCGGCGCGCCGCTAACCCGCGCGAGCCACGCTGGGCCTACGTTGACGCTGTGTCGCGGCCCGCGCGGCCCGTCAGGCGTGATGACCAGCTGGCCGCCTAGCGCTAGCGCCTCGTTCATCTCGCGCATGGCGCGCGCCCCGTGCTTGCTCAGCGAGCCTCGCACGATCTTGCAGCCAAACTTTGAGAGCGCGCGCTTTGCGAGGCTGCCGTCGGCGCTGGGAGACACTAAGACGGAGATGCCGCGGTGGGTGTGCGCGTCGAGCGGCATCAGCGTCAGCATGCGGCCGTGCCAAGCGACGCCGATCCAAGTTTGATCGCTGTGCATCAACGCACGGCCCGCTTCTCCTGATATGGAGACGCGCCAAGTTCGCGCGAGGGCCTTAAGGATCCATGGGGCCACGGTCTCGATCAGCGCCGCGCCGAACTGGCGTCGGAGTTTTCTGAACGTCGAGATGTGCTTCTTGTTTCGCCCGCGCGCGTCGCGCTCTGCCGAGCGCTGTGCTACGGCTTGCTTTCGAGCTTTGCGGAGTGCGCGCGCGTCCATTGCGTCAGCATCCCCGTGGCTGAGGTCGCGCGCCAGCAAGATTCGCGCTCACGCGCTGAACTAGCCGTGGTCATAATGCCGGCGCCTGCCGAAGCTGAAACGGGAGTTCCCGGCAGCGTTAATTGCGCTATTTTGTCGAGATGCACGAGGTTGATGATCGTGGCGACGAATCCGTGAAGCGCGATGACGCGGCTCGCGGGCCGACCCAGTTGACGGGTCTGCAGCGTTCGCCGCCGCCTACCAAGGCTGCTGGGATCAAGGCGGTCAAGGTGGCGCTCGACCATATGAAGCGCGAGGGCTACGGGTTGGTCGAGGGGACCCGGGCGCTGCAGCGCATGAACCAAAAGGACGGCTTTGACTGCCCCGGATGCGCGTGGCCGGACCCAGATGATCGCCGCTCGACCTTGGCAGAGTATTGCGAGAACGGCGCGAAGGCGTTCGCTGAAGAAGCGACGAAGGTCCGCTGCGACGCTGATTACTTCGCCCGCAGGGCCGTGATCGACCTCGCGACGATGTCTGACTTCGAGCTCTCGCAGGCCGGGCGCTTGACCGAGCCGATGGTTTTGCGTTCTGGCTCGACACACTATCAACCGATCGCCTGGCAGGACGCCTTTGGGATCATCGCGGACGAGCTGAACGCGTTGCCGAGCCCGGATGAGGCCTTGTTCTACACGTCGGGGCGCACGAGCAATGAGGCCGCCTTCCTCTATCAGCTATTTGTCAGACAGTTCGGCACCAACAACTTGCCCGACTGCTCCAACATGTGCCATGAGTCGAGCGGCGTCGCGCTCTCGGAGACCGTCGGCATTGGCAAGGGTTCTGTAACCCTGGAAGACGTCGAGACCGCCGAACTCATCATCGTGATCGGGCAGAACCCTGGCACGAATCATCCGCGGATGTTGTCGGCGCTGCAGCAGGCCAAGCGTCAAGGCGCCAAGATCGTCGCTGTCAATCCGCTGAAGGAGGCAGGTCTCCTGCGATTTCAGCACCCCCAGTCTCCGCGGGATCTGCTGCTAGGCGCGACCGAGTTGACGGACCTCTATCTGCAGGTGAAGGTCAACGGCGACGTCGCCTTCTTAAAGGCAGCGCTGGCGGTGTTGTTGCGCCGCGAGCGCGCTGAGCCTGGCGCGGTGTTCGACCACTCGTTTATTGAGGAATACACGGACGGCTATGACGCCTTGGTCGCAGACCTAGAGGGGCAAGACGTCAGTGAGCTTGTGCGAGAGTCCGGCCTGACGTTGGCTGAGGTCGAAGCGTTCTGTGACCTCGTCGTGGCGCGGCCGAAGATGGTCGTCTGTTGGGCGATGGGCTTGACCCAGCACCGCAACGGGGTCGAGAACATCCGGGAGGTCGTCAACTTGCTCTTGTTGCGCGGCGCGATCGGGAAGCCAGGCGCTGGCACCTGTCCGGTGCGAGGTCACAGCAACGTTCAAGGCGACCGCACCGTAGGCATCTGGGAGCGGCCGCCGGAGGTGTTCTTGGACCGCCTCGGCGAAGAGTTCTCATTCGAGCCGCCGCGGCACCATGGGCACTCGGTGGTGCACGCGATTGAGGCTATGCGTGACGGCGCCGCGAAGGTGTTCTTCGCGATGGGGGGCAACTTCCTATCAGCGACGCCGGATACGGACGTCACGGCTGCGGCGATGCGGCGATGCAAGCTCACCGTTCACGTGTCGACGAAGCTCAATCGCAGCCACCTCGTCCACGGTCAGACGGCCCTCATCTTGCCGTGCTTAGCGCGGAGCGAGCGCGACATACAGCATGGCGGAGAGCAGTTCGTCACCGTCGAGAACAGCATGGGCATCGTGCACATGTCTCGCGGTGACCGCGAGCCAGCCTCGCCTGAGCTGCGCTCGGAGGCGGCGATCGTCGCGGGCATGGCCGACGCGGTGTTGGCCGGCCGCTCGAAGGTCGATTGGCGTGGGATGGTCGCTGACTACGATAAGATTCGTGCTTCGATCGAGCGCGTCATCCCTGGTTTTGTTGACTTCAACCAGCGCGTGCGAACGCCTGGAGGCTTCGCGCTCCCAAACGGCGCTCGCGAGCGGCGCTTCGCGACGGCCACGGGAAAGGCGCGCTTCACCGTTAACCGCGTGCCTAAGGTGCCGGTAGGTGAAGATGAGTTGCGGCTTATGACGATCCGCACGCACGATCAGTTCAACACGACCATCTACGGGCTCAACGACCGTTACCGCGGCCTCGCCGGTGAGCGCCGGGTCGTCTTGATGAACCAGCGCGACATGGATCGTCGCGGCATCCGGGATGAAGGGTTGGTCAACATCGTGGGACGGCGGGAAGCCGCGGGCCGCGTCGCTGAGCGGTTCGTCGCGGTCGCGTATGAGATCCCGGAGGGTTGCGCCGCGACCTACTTCCCCGAGGCGAACGTGCTCGTGCCGCTTGGTGTGCGAGCTGATCGCTCCGAGACGCCGGCCTCGAAGCTGGTCGTCGTTGATGTGTGTCGGATGCAGCGCGAAGATGCCTGACGACTTTCGTTCGATCGCTGGTTACGCGTGTCGGCGCTTGCGCTGTGGGCTGCGACCGATGGGCTCGCGTCGTTTGAATAGCCCACCCCGAGGAGACTGGAGGAAATGAAGTATTTACACACGATGGTTCGCGTCACCGACCTCGACCGCTCCATCCAGTTCTACTGTGAGCACCTCGGGCTAAAAGAGGTCCGGCGCAAGGACCACGAGCAGGGCCGCTTCACCCTCGTCTTCTTGGCAGCGCCTGGCGACGAGGGCGCGCAGGTCGAGTTGACCTACAACTGGGACCCCGAGGACTACGGCGAGGGCCGCAACTTCGGCCACCTCGCCTACCAAGTCGACGACATCTACGCCTTGTGCCAGCGGCTGATGGACGCCGGCGTGACGATCAATCGGCCGCCTAGAGACGGCCGCATGGCGTTCGTGCGCTCGCCCGACAACATCTCGATCGAGCTGTTGCAGCGCGGCGAGCCGCTCGAGCCTGCTGAGCCTTGGGCGTCGATGGGGAACACGGGGCGCTGGTAGGTGGCGTCGTTTTGTTTTTCGGCAAGGCACCTCCGACTATGAGCAAGATCGTCCATGGGTTGTTGCTCGCGGCGTTAACGGCATGGGGGCTATTTGGACCCATCGCGTGGATCGTGCGCGATGGTCTCGGTCCGAGCGCGGTAGAGAGCCATGGCTGGGAGGCGGCGCGACAGTTCTTTTGGACGTTCTACTGGGGGCCTGTCTTTGCCTTGTTGCTCGCCGCGGCTTTGCTCGAAGGGCGGCGCCACCGCCGCGGCACCGTGGATTGACTTTTGAGCGTCACCGCGCTTGCGGTCGACGGGCTTAAATAAACCAGTCGTACCAGGGGATGAACTTTCCCAGGAGCCAGCCAACGACGAATCCGACGAATGCGCCCACGGGCCACCATACGACCTCGTTGAGTAAGGTCGCGCCGCAGACCGCGCCCACGATGCTGCAGACTATGACCGTCAGGGACTTCATCATGCTGTCGTCAGCATATCGCGGCTCGGCGCTCACTTCGTCGCGCGCCGCTGCGCTTCTTGCCAGAATGGGTGCACGCCAACTTCGACCGCCCATTTCTGCCACGCCGCCGCCAATTCAGCCGTGACCTCGGGGAGGGCGGTGGCGAGGTCCTTGGTCTCGCAGCGGTCGGCTTGCAGGTCGTAGAGCTCCCACCGCGGCGCCTGCGGCGCGCGCTTGCCCCAGACGGCTTTGTAGCGCCCGCGGCGGACGGCGCGGGCCGCCTGGTGCTCGAAGCAGAGGGTGCGCTCATCGAGCGCGTCGCCGGCGAACGTCGGGACTAGGCTCACCCCGGTGGTGGGCTGGACCGACGCCGCGCCGCGCGACGTCGGGTAGTCCGCGCCGGTCACTTCACACAGCGTCGGCATCAGGTCCATGACGTGCACGGGGTCGCGCACCCAGCGATCGGGCTTGTCGATCCCGTTGGGCCAGTGGGCGATCATCGGGGCGGCGATGCCGCCTTCATGCGTGAAGTGCTTGTAGAGGCGGAAGGGCGTGTTGCCGAGGTTCGCCCAGGCGCTGCCATAGGCGTGGTAGGTCCCGGGGCCGCCCATCTGCGCGAGCTCCTCTCCTTCGTGCAGCTTTGCGCCGTCGCGTCGAGAGGGGCCGTCGAAGCCGAACGGGCCCCACTCGTAGCAGGCGCCGTTGTCGCTCAAGAAGACGATCAGCGTGTCGTCAAGTTGGCCGGTCTCTCGCAGCTTCGCGACCAACGCGCCGACGCCTCGGTCGATATGGGAGACCATTGCGGCGAACACCGCCATGCGCCGCGAGAGGTCCTCGCGGCGGTCCTTTGGCAGGCTCTGCCAGGCGGGGTTGCGCGCGCCGCCGTAGCCGGCAGTCAGCTTTTGCTGGTCGACGGGAACGAGCGCGCGCTCGGTGAGCGTCCAGCCGTCGGTCGCGAGCCCTGAGGCTCGCATGCGGCGGTAGCGCGCCGCGCGGAGCACGTCCCAGCCAGCGCGGTAGGTTTCGACCAGCGCGTCGACGCTCGGCTTCGGGGCTTGTACTGGAAAGTGCGGCGCGCCGTGGGCTAAGTACAGGAGCCACGGCTGCTCTGGACGTTGTCGCGCTTGCTCCAGGAAGCTCAGGGCTTGCTCGGTGAACTTGTCGGTCGCGTAGAAGCGGTCGTCGCCCGCGCCGTCGAGCTCGATCTCGAGGGTGCGGTCCGCCGGCAGCCGCTCGTAGCGGCTGGGCTGCCACTGGTCTTGTTCGTAGCCGGAGCGGAAGCCGTAAAACTCGTCGAAGCCGCGCTCGATCGGCCCCGTCGCTTTGCCGACGTGCCATTTGCCGACCATGTAGGTGCCGTAGCCGCGGCTCTTGAGGACCTCCGCGAGCGTAACGCAGCGGTCCGTCAGCCTCCCGAGGAACGCTGGCCCGCGCTTGGGGTGCGGCTTGCTCCGCGTGAACGACCCGATCCCGGCGAGGTGGGGGTGGAGGCCGGTGAGGAGAGAAGCGCGCGTCGGGCAGCAGCGCGCCGACGTGTAAGCCTGTGTGTACCGCAAGCCGTTCGCCGCGAGCTCGTCGAGGTTCGGGGTCGGGATCTCCGAGCCGTAGCAGCCGAGGTCGGAGTAGCCGAGGTCATCGGCGAGGATCAACAGCACGTTGGGGCGCCGGGTCCGCGCGTCTCCGGGCCCCTGCTGGCTGCCGGCTACGGCGGCGAGCGCCGTCGCGAATATCCCTACCGCTAGCGCGCGTCTTGCGTGGGCTACAGGCAGGCGAGCGGCGAGATTCGCGAAGTCGGGCATGGTGAGTCCTCGGGTGGCTATCATCGTGTTCCCTTTTGGTCGCGCGTGCAACGGCGTTCGTTCTGGCCGGGGCTAAGCTTGTCCGAGCCGGTGATGCGCCCTTGCCTCGGTTGCTTGCTCGTCGATGCGGCGTCGTCCGTGTTGGTGTAGGTAGCCTTGGCCGTGGCTCTGTGCGCATATATCGACTGGTGGTGGGAGTAGCATTTTCGCAGAGCTGAGCGCAGCACGTCCCTCGTAATGGAAGGAGGCAGATATGAGTGAGGAACCCAACTGGGAAGATCCCGCTGTCCAACGTGATTGGTGCGTTGAGGCGCGCGGTCACGTCGCGGCTTATTTACGCGAGGAAAAATTCGACCATGGTCGCATCGCCGAAGAGCCGACTTGGTTCGTCGCCCCTTATGTCGCGCTGTGGGCGATCGAGAGCGGCAAGCGGCCTCAGACGGTCGGTGCCTGGGTGATCTCGGGCGACGTCCCCATGGACCTCGCCCTCGCCGACGAGCATGAGCACCCGCGCGATGCCTTGCACGCGATCGCCGATCGGTGGCTCGCGTATGCAGAAGATCTCCGCGCGGGCCGTGCGAATCCCCAGAACAAGGCCGGCGACGGCGTGGATGACGCGGCCGATCCTGAGCTGGCCCCGATGCTGGTGAGTCGCGCCGAGACGCTGCACGAGTGGGCGGCTGATGATGAGCTCTGGGCCGACTAAGCGTGGCCCGAGCCCTGGCTCAGAGCCTGGGAGCGGCGTCGTTGATGTCCAGGCGTCAGATTCGGTCGCGGGCCGTTGATTCCGCGGCTGGCATCGCGGCGCCGCGTGACCTATTCTGACGTGCTACGCGCTGTCCGTGCCGCCCGGTCGGAAGTCGCGATGGCGAGCGGGCTAGGGCCGTCCGACGGATCCTTTGCTGGGGCCTTTAGGCTCCACCGGTGAGGGTCACGGATGGCTTCGTCGGCCGAGAGCGAATAGGCGGCAAAGATCCCTGATGACGAATAACCAAACGAAGGACCCGGGAGAGGGGCAAGGGCCGCCGCGCAAGCCGCGCGGCATGGGGGGGGTGATCCTCATCCTGGCCTTGGTCATGGCCTTGTTCCTGATCCTGTCCAGCTCGAACAACGGCGGGCAGAGCTCGATCCACGCGTTCCGCAGCCACCTGCTGAACGGGCGTCTGAGTAACTTCACTCTGGACGCGCAAGGCACGGTCAGTGCTCAGGTCAACGTGGACGGTCAGCCGGCCCGCCCGATCGAGGTGGTGGTTCGGCCGTTTTTGGCGACGGAGCCAGGTGAGGCAGCGCTCTATGAGCGGCTCGCGGCGATGCGTCTAGACGACGTGAAGTACCGAGACCGGGAGACCGGGACCCGCCAATTCCTGGACGATTTGCAGGCGACGAACTCACAAGGTGAGCCGGCTCCAAAGATCAGGGTAGAGGACGCGTTCTTCGTCAAGGAGGTCGAAGCGCGCGCCACGAACACGCCGGCGACCCAAGACGGCATTCGCCAGCCAGGGACCTACTTGACCGCCATCCTGCAAGATGGCTCGGAGATGCGCTATGTGCGCTTAGACCCGCCTTCGGCGAGCAGCGGCAGCCCTTCGCTGCAGCAGGTCACGAGCGCCTTGGTCGACGCCGGCGTGCCAGTGCGCAGCTATCTGCTCTCGCTCGGAAGCAGCGACTTCCGCGTCACGGAGCCTAACCCAGCGTTGATGGGCATCCTGGGGATGATCGGCCCTTGGCTGCTGGTGCTGGCCATCGTCTGGTTCTTCATCCTGAGGCAGATGCGTTCGCCCGGCGGCTCAGGCGGCGTCCTGAGCTTCGGCCGCAGCCGCGCGGCCCTGTACACGAAAGAGAACCGCACGAACGTAACCTTCGACGACGTCGCGGGCATGGAGGAGGCCAAGGCCGAGGTCCGTGAGATCATCGAGTTCTTAAAGAACCCTGGGAAGTTCGCGCGGCTCGGCGGCTCGATCCCGCGCGGCGTGCTCCTCGTCGGCTCCCCCGGAACGGGTAAGACCCTGCTCGCCAAGGCGATCGCAGGCGAGGCTGAGGTGCCATTCTTCTCGATCTCGGGCAGCGACTTCGTCGAGATGTTTGTCGGGGTCGGGGCGAGCCGCGTGCGAGACCTGTTTAAGCAGGCCCGCGAGACGAGCCCCTGCATCGTCTTCCTCGACGAGATCGACGCTGTAGGACGTAAGCGCGGCACCGGGATGGGGGGCGGCCACGACGAACGTGAACAGACCCTCAACGCGATCTTGGTCGAGATGGACGGCTTCGACTCGGACAAGGGCATTATCCTCGTGGGCGCGACGAACCGTCCTGACGTGCTCGACCCCGCGCTGTTGCGCCCTGGCCGCTTCGATCGTCAGGTCGTGATCGACCGCCCGGACGTCAAGGGGCGAGAGGCCATCCTTAAGGTGCACGCGCGCAAGGTGAAGCTCGCCGGCTACGTCGACCTGCAGAAGATCGCGAAGGCGACCGCGGGGTTCAGCGGAGCGGAGCTTGCTGCCGTGATCAACGAGGCGGCGATCCTCGCCGCGATGAAGAACAAAGACTCTGTCGGGATGTCCGACCTCGAAGAGGCGCGCGACCGGGTGCGTTGGGGGCGCGAGAAGCGCTCGCGCGCCATCGAGGAGGAGGATAAGAGGGTCACGGCTTACCACGAGGCGGGCCACGCGATCGTGTCGATGTTGACGCCGGACCAGGACCCCGTGCACAAGGTCACGATCGTCAGCCGCGGTCGCGCCTTGGGCGCGACGATGTCCTTGCCAGAGAAGGACGACTACAATCACTGGCAGAAGAAGCTGCTAGGCCGCATCGCCGTTTGTTTCGGCGGTCGAATCGCCGAGCAATTGGTGTTCGACGACATCTCGGCCGGCGCCCAGAATGACATCGAGCAGGCGACCAACCTCGCGCGCGTGATGGTCTGTGAGCTCGGCATGAGTGAGAAGGTCGGCCCGATTAAATACACCGCTGACGATGAGAGCCCGTTCCTCGGGCAAGAGTTCAGGCTGTCTGGGGGAGTCTCTCAGCGCACGTTAGAGCTCATCGATGATGAGGTGCGCCGGATCGTTGACGAGCAATACGAGGCAGCACAAGTGATGCTGCAGGATCAGCGGGAGGCGTTAGACAAGATCGCCGAGGCGCTGCTCAAGTACGAGACGATCAGCGGTGACGAGTGCGGCGCCGTGCTCCGCGGGGATGACATCGGGGAGTTCCGGGCTGCGCAGGAGCGCCAGCTGCAGTCTGTGGAGAAGGAAGAGAAGCTGAAGGCTCGGGAGCAAGAGCAAGCGGAGAAGCCTGAGTCTGCCGCGTCCGACGAGAACCCTGAAGCTGGCCTTTCCGGCGCGTAACGACGAGGCTGAACACGTTCCATGACGCTCATTCTTGCCCCTCAGAGTCGCGCCGCCGAAGCCTTCGGCGGTCTCCTCGATGCGAGCAAGGTGGTGATCGAGGTCGCGATCTTCGCGGTCCTGATCTACGTCGTGCTGCGGTTCCTCCGCGCGACCCGCGGGTCGGGGATCATCCGCGGCTTGGCGTTGGTCTTGTCGTCGTTCGCGCTCGCGTTCTTCATCCTCGCTGATTACCTGGAGCTTGACCGGCTGTCGTGGCTGGTCGGGCAGCTGGCGCCATCCGTCGTGCTCGGTTTGATCGTCGTGTTCCACCCAGAGATCAGGCGCGCGATCGTGCACTTGGGCGACGCTCAGATATTTGGGCGGTTCTTCCGGCGTGACGCGAAGATCGTTCCGCGCTTGCTGCGGGCCGTGGCGCGGCTCAGCAAGGAGCGCATCGGCGCGCTGATCGCGATCGAGCGCGAGGCGTCTCTCTCGGCGCTCAGCGACAACGGCATCACGATCGACGCGGAGTTGAACAGCTACCTGCTCGAGTCGATCTTCTTCCCCAAGAGCGCGCTCCACGACGGCGGGGTTGTCGTTCAAGATGACCGCATCGTTGCCGCATCTTGTCTGTTCCCGCTCAGCCAGAACCACGACATGGATAAGCGGCTCGGGACGCGGCACCGAGCTGCGCTGGGCCTCTCCGAGGAGACTGACGCGATGGTTGTCGTCGTCAGCGAAGAGACGGGCCGCGTCTCGATCGCCAGCGCGGGGACCTTGAACCATGACCTGACCCTTGACCAAGTTGAGGCCCAACTTGATGAGATGTTCGGAAGGAGCAACGCGTCGTGAGCCCGGATCGTCTTAGGAGGGGTTCCTTTTGGAAGGTCGTCGTCGACGACCCTTACCGCAAGTTGATGGCGGTCGGTCTCGCGGTGTTGACGTGGTTCTTCATCAACAGCCGCATCATGGATTCGTCCGACTACGTGCTGCCGCTGCGCGTCGTCGACCAGGCAGAGTCCAGCGGCGACAACGAACTCGCGGTGGCGCTGCGGACGGATCAGGTGGTCTTGCAGCGCTTCCTCAATGGCGACCGCGAGATCCAGAATGTCACGGTGACTCTGTCCGGTCCGCGCTTCCGGATCGACGCTCTCAAGGAGGAGCCGTTGAGCCTTGAGGTGAGGACGCTCCTGAACCGAGAGGAGCTGCGCTCGGGCGCTGGCGGCGACGTCCAGGTCGTCGAGTTCGGGGCCGCTGATATCAATCGGGGTGTCCGCGCGTTAGAGGAGGTCGACATCGAGATGTCGCCATCACTGGTTCGCATGGAGGTCTCGGTTTTGGAGCACATCGTGCTGCCGGTGCAGCGCGAGCACGTCGAGTTCTTAGCCGAGGGGTTCAAGAGTCGACTGCTGCTCGAGAAGGCTCAGTTCACGCCGGCAGAAGTCAAGATCATCGGGCCGGCGCACAGCATCCAGAAGCTGAGCGAGCGTCTGGAGCGCGGTGAGCCTGTATTGCAGGTGCAGCTGGAGGAGGTCGAGCCGCAGACCTCCGGGGAGCTGCGCATCATCGATGGCGCTGATCTCGAGCTCTATTTTCAGCAGCCCGCTGGCGTGCGCGTTGACCTGTTGCCCACGCGTGACGACTACACGTTTGAGCTGCCGGTCGTCATCGACGACTGGAACCTCAAACCAGAAGATCGCGGCAGCTTCCAGTCAGAGGAGGCGCGCATTCCTTTGCGGGTGAGCTTCTCTGGGCGCTTGCGCGTAGATGTCGGAGTGATCGAGAGCGATGAGGCGCGCCAGCAGTGGGCCGAGGACAACCTCCGCCTCGTCGTGCATCTCCAGCGCCCTCGCGCGGGCAACCTGTTCGGCGAGATCCTCAGCCTCCCGCTGAACCTCGTGCCGATCGGGCCGCTGCTCGAGCGGACGGCGCCAGGCGAGTACAAGATCGAAGGGGCGCGCAACGTCACGCTACGCCGCAAGAAATCATGAGCACGATTGAGCCGGTCAACTTCGGGACCGACGGGCTCCGCGGACGCGCGGGGCAAGCGCCGATAGAACCTGAGACCTTACGTCGCGTCGGCGCGGCGGTCGGTGTGCTGTTGCAGCGATCTGGGGGAGGAGGTCAGCGTCGTGTTTTAATCGGCGACGACGGCCGTGACTCTGCGCCTTGGATCCTTGAGAGCCTGGTGCAGGGCTTGATGGCGGCGGAGGTGAGCTCCGCGTCCGTCGGCGTCGTGACGACGCCTGCGCTCGCGCTGCTGACCGCGCGAGGCCCGTACGACGCTGGCATCATGATCAGCGCGTCGCACAATCCTTCTCATGACAACGGCGTCAAGGTCTTCGACTCGAGCGGGCAGAAGCTCTCTAGCGAAGACGAGCGTGAGTTGGAGCGGCTGGCGCACGAGCTCGCGCCAGAGTCGCCTGGTGAGCCGCGCGTCCGCGACCTCAGCAAGCTTGTTCTGCAATACGAAGAGCTGCTCGGTCAACGATTCGCGGACCTAGACCTGAATGGGCGTAAAGTGTGCGTTGACGCCGCTAACGGCGGCGGCGCGATGATCGCACCGCGGGTCCTCCGCATGTTCGGCGCCGATGTGGTCGAGGTGGGTTGCGAACCGGACGGCGTCAACATCAATGATGGCGTCGGCGCGCTGCATCCAGACGCGCTGGCCCCCCTGGTCCGTCAGCACGGGGCCTGCATGGGCATCTGCCTCGATGGTGACGGTGACCGGGGCATCTTCGTCGACGAGACCGGTGTGGTGCATGACGGCGACGCCGTGATGACGTTCTTTGGGGCGCGGATGCACGCAGAAGGTCGACTGCCTGGTGCGGCGCTCGCGGCGACGGTCATGAGCAACATGGGGATGTACGAGGCGCTGCGGGCTGCTGACGTGCGCGTGCACACGACGCCCGTGGGGGATCGAAACGTCGTGGCCGCGATGCGAGAGCACGGCTTCGCGTTGGGTGGCGAGCAGTCGGGGCACACCTTGTTCCTCGAGCACGAGTTAGTTGGTGACGGCCTCTACACTGGCCTTCGTATCCTTGAAGCGCTCGGCGACCGACCGATGTCGGCGGCGTTCGCCGCGTTTGAGCGGTTCCCGCAGAAACTCGTTAACGTCACGGTGCGTTCCAAACCGGATCTCTCAACGATCCCATCGATCGAGGCCGCGCGGCAGGCGATTGAGGCGCGCCTGGGCGACGCCGGCCGACTGTTGCTCCGCTACTCGGGAACGGAATCGAAGTGTCGGGTCATGATCGAGGCGAAGGACCGCGAGATGTGCGAGCGCTCCTGTGATGAGTTGGCAGCAGTGATCGAGGCGGAGCTCGGCGCGTGACCGCGACGCTCGCCGTCACCGGTAGCAATATCTGCGGAGACGCAGCCTTCTCTGCCGCGTTGGACCTGCGGGGAGAGGTGACGGTCATGAGCGTTCCGCTGGGTGAGCGCGGGGACCTCGCGCAGCTCTGCGAGGAACTGTGTGCGGCGCGCGGCGTCTCGCCCGCTGACCTGAGGCGCATGGTGATCGACGTAGGGCCGGGCTCCTACACAGGACTGCGTGTCGCGGTGACGTTCGCTCGGGTGTTGCAGCGGTATTCCGATCTGAAGGTCGAGGCCGTATGCAGCCTCGCAGCGCTGGCGCGGCTCGGTGCGGAGGACGTCGCGGCGCCGGTGCGTACGCTGCTCGACGCGCGCCGCGGCCGTTGGCACACGGCCCTGCATCAGCATGTCGGTGGTCAGACCCGGGAGCTTGAGCCCGCCCGCGCAGCGCCGGTTGATGCAGTCCTTGAAGCCTTGGACCCGGGCGAGGTGTTGGTCGCACCCGCTGCGCTCACCGCGCAGCTGCAAGAGCAGCGCGGCATTTCGTGTCTCGCAGCGCGCGGCTGGTCGGCGAACGCGCTGCTGGCGGGTGGGTTGCCGCGGTTTCCGGCTAACTGGAGAGACCTTGAGCCGCGCTACCTCATGGCGAGCTACGCTGAGGACTAGCTATGCGCGTGTTCCGCACGATCTGGTTGTTGCACCGGTGGCTGGGGATCGCCGCGGGCGTGATTTTGATGATGATGGCGATCACCGGGTTCTTGCTGCTCATCAAGAAAGATCACGACTGGATCCAGCCGACGCCGATGACGTGCGCCGAAGGTGGGGTCGATCAGCTGCAACCGCTGCAGAAGGTTTTCGAGGCGGTGATGGCGCTGGACCTGCCGCAGTTCCAGTCCGAGGACGACATCGCGCGGATCGATTTCCGCCCGAACAAGCGGCTCCATAAAGTGCTCAGTCGGCACGGCCACCTCGAGGTCCAAGTGTGCGCGATCACGCTCGCGACGAGCGTCCCGCGCGTGCGGCGAAGTGATTGGATCGAGTCCTTGCACGACGGCTCGCTCTTTGGTGATTTCGCCCACGAGCGGGTGATGCCCGTGGTCGCGTTCTTTTTACTGTTCCTCTGTGGTAGCGGCTACGTGATGTGGGCCGTCCCCAAGTGGAAGAAGTGGCGTAAGCGTCGCGCGGCGTAGCGCGTTCATCGCCAGAGGATCGCCGTAGCGACCAACGCGCGCGCTGACCATAGCCCGGTGCGGAGCCAGTTGCTGCGCACCAGCCGTCGCCAGGCAGCGCTGTCGTAGCCAGCGGCTAGGCGGGCGTGGCATGGCACCTGGACGGCGAAGGTTGACGTCCAGATGGCCGCGACCATGACTGCGCCGGCGATGGTGAGCGCTTGCAAGTCAGCAGGCGCGCGCAGCAACAGCCAGCAGGATAAGCCGAGCTCCGCGAACATCGGCGGCAGCACGACGAAGGTCGTGAGCTTGGTGTGGCGCTCTTCGTAGCGGCGAAACGCTCGCTCACCTACTGATTCAAAGAGCGGGTAGTGCACGACCTGAACGAACCAGATCACGCCCGTCATAAAGACAGTGGCGATCAGATGAAGCAAGGCCAACTGCGGGAAGGTCATTAGGATCGTTTACTCGCGTCCGCGGTGATGCCGCCGCGCCATCACTAAGATCGCGGTGAATGGGATCCACCAGATCAGGTCGTTCGTGATGATCAGCCATCCGGCCTGCCACGGCAGGTCGCCGCGCAGCGCGGCGTCAGCGAAGCCGATCGGTCCGAAGACTTTGCCTAACAAGCCGACCGCGACGATCGGCCAGTGCCTTAGCGGGCGCGCCGCCGCGCAGGCGTAGCCGGCGCCGTAGACGCCGACGATCATCCCGACGCACTGCCAGATGAACAGCTGCTTGGGGATCTCCATGCCGCCGAGGAGGAACCACTGTGACGGAAACAGCACGGCCCACGCCCCGAAGGCAACGTTGTATGCGGCGGCGGCCCAGAGGACCCGGCGCGCCCATGCGGGTCCGGTCTCGTTCATGCTGGGGGTTTCGCGCTTGATCGCTGCTGGATGCAGGCGACTGTGCGCAGGAGCCGGTCGCCGCCGACGCGCTGCGTCGAGCGGCTTGCGCCGCGCGCTTACTGCGTGGCGCTGCCCAGCTGTCGTATTAGGAAATCCTCATATTTGCGGTAGCGACGCAGCGTGGTGACGTCGCCGCCGAGTCCGTGCCCGCCGGTCGGGTCCAGGAACAGCTCGACGAGCGTCTCCTTATCCGCCTTTAGGAGCTCGCGGTAGACGCGCACCGTGTCTTGGTAGAGCACGTTGCTGTCTTCCATGCCGTGGACGAGCAAGAGCTTGCCCTTGAGGTTTTTGGCGAGCGGCAGCAGCGAGTATTTGGCGAGGTCAGTCTTGCCTTCTCGGCTCTTTCCGATCGTCCCAGTCGAGTACCACGAGTTGTAGTTTTCCCACTCAGTCGGCCCAGCTCCTGCGATGCCCACCTTGAAGACGTCGGGCTCCAGATACATGCACATTTGGGTCTGGAAGCCGCCGAAGCTCCAGCCGTGCATCGCGACCTTCTCTGGGTCGACGCCGTAGCGCTCGATCATGTGTTTGACGCCGTCGCTTAGGTCCTCGACCTGCGGCTTGCCGACCTTCTCGAAGTTCGCCTTCTCAAACATGCCCCCGTAACCGGACATGCCGCGCGGGTCGATCGTGCAGGTCACCCAGCCGTGCTCGCGGGCCATGTATTGCCCGAAGAAGTACGACGCGCTGTGGAAGCTGCCATCGACCACCTGCTTGCGGGTCCCGAGGGGGCCGCCGTAGACGTAGAGCAGCAGCGGTCGCTTATCGTCCTTCTTCCACCCATCTGGCTTGTAGACGTGGCCGTGTATCTCGTGCCCGTGACGGTTCTGGTAGGAGAAGAACTCCGGCGCGATCTCCGTGAACTTCGCTGTCCGCACCGGGTGCGAGTCGGTCAGCTTGGCCTCGTTGCCGTTGTGGAGCAGATACAGCTCCTTCAGTTCGCCGTAGTGGCTGCGCGTCGCGAGCGCGGCGCTGCCGTCGATGTTGACGGCAGCGTTTCCGTAGACGCCTGGGGTCTGGTTCAGGCGCTTCATTTCCCCGCTCTCTAGGTCCAGTGCGTAGAGGTCTTGGCGCGTTGGGTGCTCCTTGGTCGCCGTGACGAAGAGGTGCGAGTGGGACTTGTTGACGCCGAATGGGTAGACCTCGTAGCGGCCGCTGGTGAGCGGGCGCTGGGTCTCGTAGAGCGGGTCTAGCACGTGAACGTGGCGGAAGCCTGTCTGCTCCGAGAGGTAGACGATGTGCCTGCTGTCGGCGCAGTATTGCGGCTGCATCATGCGGGGCGTGTTCGGGCCGCCGTTGTGCAGGAAGCGGGACACCGTCTTGGCTGGCAGGTCGACGAACGGCTGCTCTTTCTTTTGGTCCTCCTTTGGGGCCTCTTCGTCGACGCGGGCCTCTAGCAGCATCACGTTCGAGCTCTTCTGCTCGAACCTGGCGAACGCTACGCGGCTGCTGTCCGGCGCCCACTCAGGGACTGGGAGGATGTCGCGCGGGCCGGTGTGCTTATGGGTGTGGATGAGGCGCGGCTTGCGCCGCTCCTCCATCGCGCCCGCGAGCGTGTGCAAATATACCGCCGTCTTGCGTTCAGGCAGTTCGTCGTCGGAGACGGTGCGTGGGACCTCTTGGACCTGCATGAAGCGGTCGCGGTAACGGGCGATGTTGACGCGGCGGCTGCCGGACCGCCAGGACGCACCTTTCTCTGCGAGGAACACCAAGTGTTCGCCGTTCGGGCTCAGGCGATAGCTCGACATCTGCTCGCCGTCAGGCAGCTTTGGGTCCAGCTGTACGACCAAGTGGCTGTCGAACGTCACCATCATCAGCGCGCCGTCTAGGAGGTACGTGTAGCCGCTGCCGTCTGGCAGGTACTGCACGTCGCGCTCGCTAGCCTTGGTCTGCGTCAGGCGCTGCGGCGCTGTACCGCCTACTTCGAAGCGGTAGACGTCGCCCCCAGAGGTGAACAGCATCTCGTCTTTGATCGGGGACCAGACGAAAGCGCGAACTCCGCCGTACCGAGGCGCTTTCTCCGCGGCGGCGTCGTTCTTGCCGACGCGGTTTCCGTATTCTTCACGCTCACGGCGTAGCTTTGCAGCGGCGTCTAGCTCTTCGGTCTCTTTGGCCTTTTTCTTAGAGGCCTTCTTGCCCGCCTTGACGCGAGCGTCGACGACGTCTCGGCTCTCGGCTTGGAACTCAGCCATCACCACCGCGCTGGTAGCTCGTTTGGCGGTCCCGGCTGCGACGTCTACGATCCACAGGTCGCTGCCGTGGCGGCGCTCTTGGTAGCCGCGATGAAGATAAGCAGCGTGCGCTCCGTCATGGGAGAACGCTGCGCCGCTCGCGCTTGGACCGAACAGCGGCTTCTTCTTGTCGGGGAAGATGTTTTGTAGCGAGAACGCCGCGCTAGCGTCCTTCTCCGCCTCTTGGGCTGAGAGGGGAGCGGCGGCGATGAGCGCTGCGAGCAGGGAGGTGCTGCGGATCATGGGCTTCGGACTATATGGAGAGGTAGTCCGGCTACCCTAGCAGAAGGCTCGCCTTGACTGGAGCACTGGATGCGTCAGTGCGTGCGGCGAGCGCGATGCTGGACGGAAATTGCTAGCGCGCGCTTATTGGTTTTCGATCGCGGCCTTCACGAAGTCGCGAAAGAGAGGGTGCGCTTGCAGCGGTCGTGTCTTGTACTCCGGGTGGTACTGCACGCCGACGAACCAGGGGTGATCAGCGATCTCGACGACCTCGACGAGGTCGAGCTTGGGGTTACGACCGGCCATCACCATCCCCTTCTCGGCGAGCTGGTCGCGGTAGTCGTTATTGAGCTCGAAGCGGTGTCGGTGGCGCTCGTGCACGGTATCTGCGTCGTAGGCGCGGTGACTGTTGGTGCCCTCGGCGAGCGCGCACTCGAACGCGCCTAAGCGCATCGTGCCGCCCTTGTCGTTGGTGCGCTTCTGCTCCTCCATCAACGAGATCACGGGGTGTTCGGCGTCTGGGTCGTACTCCGTGGTGGTCGCGTTCGTGAGCCCCAACTCGCTGCGTGCGAACTGTACGACAGCGGCCTGCATGCCGTAGCAGATGCCGAGGAACGGAATCTTGTGCTCGCGGGCGTAGGCGATGGACGCGATCTTGCCTTCGAAGCCGCGCTCGCCGAAGCCGCCCGGCACCAAGATCCCGTCGACGCCTTCGAGCGCCTTTTCCGCGCCTTCGTCGGCGACCTGCTCTGCTGAGACCTTCTTCAGGTTGACCTTGCAGCGGTTCGCGATGCCTGCGTGGCTCAGAGATTCGTAGATGGATTTATAGGCGTCGTGCAGCGCTATGTATTTGCCGGCGACTGCGATCGTGACCTCGTGATCAGGCTTCTTGACGATCTCAAGCAGCTCGGACCAGTCGCTCGTGTCGACTGGTTGGCGCGGCTTGATCTGCAGGTGGTCGAGGATTTGACCGTCGAGGCCGCTCTCGATCAGCATCAGCGGGACCTCGTAGATCGAGAAGTCGACGTCCTTCTCCTCGATGACGTTCTCGGGTCGAACGTTGCAGAACAGCGAGATCTTCTTCGCCATATCCTCGTCCATCGCGACCTCGGTGCGGCAGACCAGTACGTGCGGTTGGATGCCGATCTCCCGCAGTTTGCCGACAGACTGTTGCGTCGGTTTGGTCTTGAGTTCACCTGAGGCGCGCAAGTAGGGCAGCAGGGTTAGGTGAATGAACATGCAGTCATTCGGCCCGACCTCAAGGCTGAATTGTCGTATGGCCTCTAAGAACGGCAGGCTCTCGATGTCGCCAACGGTGCCGCCGATCTCGGTGATTGCGACGTCTGGTCCTGCGGCGCCGTCGCGCGCCGAGGCGCCCGCGCGGATCCCCATCTTGATCTCGTCGGTGATGTGGGGGATCACCTGCACGGTCTTTCCGAGATAGTCGCCGCGGCGCTCTTTTTGGATGACCGACTTGTAGATCTTGCCGGTGGTGTAGTTGGAGTCCTTTGTGATCGGTGCGTGCGTGAAGCGCTCGTAGTGCCCTAGGTCGAGGTCTGCTTCGGTCCCGTCGTCGGTGACGTAGACCTCGCCGTGTTGGAACGGCGACATCGTGCCTGGATCGACGTTGATGTATGGGTCGAGCTTCTGCATCGACACGGTCAGGCCGTGACGCTCGAGGATCCAGCCGATTGCTGCAGAGGTGAGCCCCTTGCCGAGTGACGAAACCACTCCTCCGGTCACGAACAGGTATTTGGTCATATGGATGCGGCTTAGGTGCGTTGGGCGCTCAGGCGTTGCAGGTAGGCGTCGTAATCTTCGCGCGTCTCGATTCCCCACGGCTGGCCGCGAGCGTCGAGGACATGCATCTGGATGTCGTTTTCAAGGAATCGCAGCTGTTCGAGGCTCTCAGCTTCGGCGAGCCCGCTCGAAGGGAGCCCAGGCACACGCAGCAGCGTCTCGCGCTCGAAGCCGTAGACGCCGACGTGGCGCAGAACGGGGAAACCGTCGTCCTTGACGTATGGGATCGGCTGCCGGCTGAAATAGAGCGCCTTGCCGTTGCCGCCTCGGACCACCTTGACGACGTTCGGGTCACCGATTTGCGCGGGGTCTTTGATCGTTGTGCAGAGCGTGTTGCAGCTGCTCTGGCCGCTGAGGAGTTGTTCAACCAGCGCCTCGAGGTCTTCGGGCTCGACCTCCGGCCAGTCACCTTGAATGTCTAGCACGGCGCGGCAAGTGATCGCCTGAGCGGCTGCGGCGCAGCGTTCGCTGCCCGTGCGGCATTCAGGGCTAGTGCGCGCGACTTCAAAGCCGTGGTCGCGCGCCGCAGCCTCGACGCGATCGTCGTCGGTGGCGACGCATACGAGGTCGATGTTGGCGGCCCGCTGGGCTTGCTCGCATGTGTGCAGGAACAACTCGCGGCCGCTTTCGCGGAGCAGGGCTTTGCCCGGTAGCCGTTGGCTTCCGACGCGGACCGGTATGATCGCGAGCGCGTCGACGTTCACGAGCGACTCCGTCGTCGCTCGGCGCGGAGCTCACGCGACTTTTGCATGTCTTGCTTGGCAGCGTCATCCGGTTGGTAGTCGCGTGCGTAATTGAAGAGCTGCAGGAAGTAGTTGCGCGCTTGCACAAACGCCGCGTGGCGTCCTTGCTGGTCGCCCCCGGAGAACACCCACACCGAGCGCTCACCGTCGCGGTCTAGTTGGAGGGCTTGTCGAGCGCCGGCTGGGTAGCTCGTTAACGCATATTGGAACATTTGCTCGGACTCGAAGGTCGCGATCAACGCACTCATCCCGGTGGGCGTGATCACCTTATTGAGCATGTTGTTGGCGTTCGGCGCCGCTGGGGGCGCGGTGCCCTGGCACATCAGCGCGAGCGTTGGGCTCGAATGCGACACAAGCATCACGCTGCACTGCTCGTTCTTGGTCGTGCCTGTGCTGGAGCAGGCAGCGAGACCTCCGGCTGTGATCAGCAGCGAAGTCCGGAGGGTGAGCGGGAGGAGCATTCCGGGCCCCGAGTCTATCGGCGCAGCGCCTAAAGACCACTTCGCCTTTTCGCGCTTTCGGTCGTCGCGCGCCGCGCCCAGCCCATACGGGCTGGACCTTGCTCCCTGCCAAGCGCGGCGAAGTCGCCGAGCGCACGCGATTTGCCAGATTCCTATCGGGGTCGGCGGACGCCTCGGCGCGCCGGCCTCTATCAGCGGTCGTGGCGGACCGGCAGCGCGCCGCCCGCCATTAGGCGGCCGAGCAGCGCGGGAGAGGCCTGAATCTCCATCAGGCAGCCGTCCTCGGTGTAGAACTCCGACAAGACGGTCGCTTTCGCGCGGATTTCTGAGTGCAAGGCGCCTGCGCTGTGCGGCAGCAGGAGCTCGACGCGGCTCTCGACGTCGGAGAGGTGCGACTGGATCGCGCTGAAGAGGTCGGGCAGGCCCTCGCCGGTCTTGACCGACACTGGGATCGCATCGGGGTCAACCTGCCACAAAGGCGCCAGCCGAGCTCGGTCCTCGATCTGGTCGAGCTTGTTCAGTACGGTTAGACGCGGGAGCCTGTCGGCCTCGAGGGTCTCGAGGACCTCGTTGACGGCGACCAGCTGCTCTAAGGCCTCGGGTGAGCTCCCGTCTATGAGCACTAGCAGCAGGTCCGTATGCAGCGCCTCTTCTAAGGTCGCGTGGAAGCTGGCGACAAGCTGGTGAGGGAGCTTGCGCAGGAACCCGACGGTGTCCGTCAGCAGCACGGTCCGCCCGCCAGGCAGACGCCACGGTCGCGTGCGTGTATCTAGCGTCGAGAACAGCTTGTTCTCGGCGATCACGCCGGCGTCGGTCAGTCGGTTCATCAGCGTCGACTTGCCCGCGTTCGTGTAACCGACGAGCGCGACCGTGAAGAGGTCTGGTCGACCTTTGACCTCGCGCGTCTTGTGCTGCTCGATGCGCTTCAGGTCGCGGTTGACGGACGCGATGCGGGTGCGCACGAGGTTTCGGTCGACGTCGATCTGCTTCTCGCCTGCGCCGCCTCGTAGGCCGATGCCGCCGCGCTGACGTTCGAGGTGTGTCCAGCGGCGGCGAAGCCTCGGCAGCTCGTATTGCAGCGCAGCCAGCTCGACTTGCAGCCGCGCTTGTGGGGTGCGCGCGTGGGACCCGAAGATCTGCAGGATCAGCTCGCTCCTGTCGATCACCGGGGCGTTGACGGACTTCTCGATGTTGCGGGCTTGATTGGGCGTCAGGGAGTCGTCGCAGATGACGCAGCCGCTGTGGGCTAAGCGCACGACGTCGGAGAGCTCTTCGAGCTTGCCGCTGCCGAGGTAGCCGTGCGGGTCAGCGACGCGGCGGTGTTGCACGATACAGCCAGCGGCTACGAACCCTGCGGTCTCAGCGAGCTGCTGGAGCTCGGCGAGGGCCTCTGCCGCCGTGCGTGCGTCCCCTGGCGGGACCAGCCCGAAGAGGATGGCCTCCGTCGCGTGGCCCTTGGTTGTGTCGAGGTTCGCTTCGCCCAAAGCGGTGCAGTTCCCGGGTAGCTAGCTAGTCGGCGGGTTGGTCACTCGGACGATGAAGCTGCCCGAACTCGCTGCTGATGGCGCCGTCTCCGGCCCGGTCCAAATAGATGCGGCGACAGAAATCATCGTCGCTGCGCTCGGGTGCGTCGCTGCGGAAGTGGGTGCCGCGTGACTCCGCACGCTTTAAGCCGCTCTCTGCGACCAGGGCTGAGACGGTCAACATGTTGACTAGCTCGCAGGCCTGCCGTGTTTTGAGCTCTCCTCGGGTGAGGTATTGGTGCCAGACCGAGATCCGCTCGCTGGCGTCGCGCATGCCGTCCTCCTCGCGCCTTAGGCCTACTTGGCGCCACATCAGCGACTTGAGCGCGTAGAGCAAGTCGTCGTGTAGCAGGCGCGGCGGGTCGTCGGCGAGCTTCGGGCCGTCGGCGCTGCGTGGCAGCCCGAGGTGCATGTCTGGCTGAGCAGCTTCGCGCGCATGCGCGGCGGCGGTCCGTCCACAGTCGAGGCCGACGACGGCGCCTTCGAGCAGGGAGTTGGACGCCAAGCGGTTGGCGCCGTGCAGCCCGCTGGCCGCTGCTTCGCCGACGGCGAACAGGCCTGGGACGCTTGTTTGGCCCTGGTCGTCGGTGTCCGCGCCGCCGAGGAAGTAATGCGCGCCTGGCCGGACTGGGATCGGGTCCTTGGCGAGGTCGAGGTCAAAGGTCGAGCAGATCCGCGCGATCGACGGGAACAGTCGGTGCGGGTCGCCTTCGACCTCCTTGAGGTCGAGGTACACGTGGGTGTCGTTCGTCTCGACCATGCGTTCGAGGATCGCGCGGCTGACCACGTCCCGCGGCGCGAGGTCTTGCATCGGGTGCGCGTTGGCCATTAGGCGCTCGCCGTGGCGGTCGCGCAGCACGGCGCCCGCGCCGCGCACGACCTCGCTGATCAAGAAGCGCGAGGCGCCTGCGATGTAGAGCGTGGTGGGGTGGAACTGCATGAACTCGCAGTCCACGAGGCGCGCGCCAGCCCGGAAACATAGGGCCGCGCCATCGCCGCTGGCCCCGGTCGGGTTCGTGGTCTCGCGGTAGATCTGGCCGGTGCCGCCGGTGGCGACGATTACGGAGCGGGCCTCGATGGCGACCTCCATCGGCTCTTGACGACCGTTTTGTAGGCCCACTGCCCCGACGCAGCGCCCTTGGCTGAGCACGAGGTCGCGCACGAACACGTGCGGCCGGACGGTGATCTTTGGGTGCGAACGCAGCGCTTGGACCAGCGCGCGTTGGATCTCTTGCCCTGTCGCCGCGCCGTTGCTGTGTACGACCCTCGGGTGCGTGTGTCCGCCCTCCCGTGAGAGCTCGAGGTTGCCGTGTTGCTCGCCGCCGTCATGGCGATCAAAGGTCGTGCCGAGCCCTTCAAGCCACGCGATCGCGTCTTTGGCGCGGGTGACGATCGAGCGCACGATTTGCTCTTCGGCGATGCCGGCGCCGACCCGCAGCGTGTCAGCGACGTGTTGCTCGATGCTGTCTTCGGGCAGCTGCACGGCCGCGATGCCGCCCTGCGCCCAGGACGTGTTGGTCTCGTCGAGCGCACCTTTGGTGACCAGCAAGACCTCGGCGCCGTCGCCTGCGGCTCTCAGCGCGGCCGCGGCGCCAGCGATCCCCGAGCCGATCACTAGCACGTCGGTGCGCAGCAGCGCGGTCGTGCGTAGGTCAAACGGGGCGAGCAGGCCCGTGAACTGTGGCGTGCCTTGCGAGCCGTCCATGCGAGGGCTGCCGGGGAGGGGGCTATGCCCCCTTCTGGGCGGCCGCGGCCTCCTGCGCCGCGATCTCTGCTTCGTTGTCGTAATCGCCTTCGCGCTCTGCGTCGCGGGGGCCGTCGGGGACCTCGACCGGGTCGCCTCGGTCCATCCAAATCAAGATGGGCGCGGCGATGTACATCGTCGAGTAGACGCCGCAGCACATCCCGATCGTCATCGCGAACGCGAAGGCCTCCAGGTCTGAGCCGCTGTCGAAGTTGACGATCAACTGCGCGATGACCACGAACAGCGTCAGCACGGTCGTCAGCACCGTCCGGGACAGCGTCTGGTTGAGCGAGCGGTTGATCAGCGAGCGGAATGACTCGGTGACGCCGTTGCGCGCGTTGTCGACGCGGTTCTCGCGGATGCGGTCGAACACGACGATGGTGTCGTTCACCGAGTAGCCAATGATCGTCAAGAAACAGGCGATCATCGAGAGGCTGATCTCGGCGTTGACCCACCCCATGTGGTTGAACAGGACCACGACGCCGAAGGTGATGAGCACGTCGTGGATCAACGCCACGACCGCAGCGAGGCCGTATTTGTACTCGTGGAAGCGAACCCGCAGGTAGAAGACGATCAGCGCCCAGGCCAAGATGAGCGCGCCGATCGCGCTGTTACGCAGGTTGTCCACCAGCCGCCCCTGGATCTCCTGAGCTTCGGGGAACGGGTCTGAGAGCACGATCTGCTCGCCGTCAGCGTCAGTCATGTCGGACAGCTCTAGGCTGACCATCTCGTTAAGCTGCCAGTCTTGGGTGGAGCTCGGGGTCGTCCATTCGACCCGGAAGTCCTTACCGGTGGTCGCGTCCGCCTCACCGAGCGGGGTCACAACGCCGCCCGCGAGGCTCTTGCTCAGGCGCTCTTGCACCTGCGCCGCGACCACGGGTCGCGCGAAGTGCACGTCGATCTGCGCGAGCTTCTTGTTCGTCGTCGCCCCTGGCTGCGCGAACACGGCGCGGCCGCTGAAGGCTGGCTCTACCAGCTTGCCTGCGAAGACTCGCTCTAGCTCTTTAACATAAGGAGGTTCGTAAGCGGTCGGCGGCTGGAGCTGCTCGCGGTCTTCGTCGCTGAGCTCCTCGTCGTTGAGCTTGGCGATATACGCCGCCCGCTCTTCCCGCTTCTGGGCGCGCGCCACGGCGATGACGTCGCGCTGCGTGTCGGTCAGCTTGAGGCGGATGTTGTAGTTGGTGTTCTCGTCGCCGGACTTGTTGACGGAGAACGTCGGGTAGGCCGCCATGAACTCCTCGTCGGCCTTGAGCGTGGCGCGGATCGTGTCCGCGTCGGTCCCCTCCGCGCAGACCATCTGCAGGTTGGAGCCGCCGGTGAAGTCGATGCTGAGAGACTTTTCGGCCGGGACGGTCGTCGCGTAGCTGATGCCTCCGATGATGAGCAGCGCGCTGAGCGTGACGCACGCGCTGATTTTACCGACGAAGTTTAGGTCGCGGTTCTCGAACAGGGTGTTCGGTCGCCAGCCTTCCAGTTTGTTGTTCGAGAGCGCCCAGTGGAACAGCAGGCGGGAGACGAAGAACTGGGTGAAGACCGTGGTGACGATGCCGACCATCAGCGTCACGGCGAAGCCTTTCACTGGGCCGCTGCCGACGTTGAAGAGGACGAGGCCGACCAGGAAGGTCGTGATGTTGGAGTCGAGGATCGCAGACATCGCGCGCTCAAAGCCTGAGCGCACGGCCTGCAGCATCTCCTTGCCCTTCTGCAACTCCTCGCGGATGCGCTCATAAATGAGCACGTTGGCGTCGACCGCCATCCCGAGCGTGAGCACGATGCCTCCAAGCCCCGGCAACGTGATGGTGGCTTGCATGAACAGGATGCCCGCGTAGAGCAGGAACACGTTCAACAACAGCGCGACGCACGCGATGGTGCCGGCGATCTTGTAGAAGGCCAGCATGAAGAGGAACACCAGCGCTCCGCCACCGACGATCGACCAGACGCCGCGTTCGATCGCCGCTGCGCCGAGGTTCGGTCCGATGGTGGTCTGGCTGAGCTTCTCGGGCTCGATCCGGAGCGAACCGGTGCGGAGCACCTTGAGCAGCATCTCGACTTCTTTCTTGGTGAAGTCGCCTGAGATCACGCCTCGGCCCGGGATCTTGGACCGGAAGACCGGCGCTGACTTGACGATGCCGTTGAGGATGATGGCGCTGGCTTCGCCCTTGTGCTCTGCCGACCAGTCGGCGTAAGCGGCCTTCTGGGCGCCTGCGATCTCGTAGTTGACCGCTGGAAGGCCTTCGCTGATCCCGGGGCCGCAGCCAGACGGGTCGAGGTCTTCACCGGTGAACGAGCGCTCGGCCATGTTAATGGCCATGAACTCGATCAGCCGTCGCTCTCTTTCGTCGAGCTTAAGCACCGACTCAGGGATCGAACCGCTGTTCCATTGGGCGTCGTCGTAGCCCTTGACGGTGATCTGAGCGTAGCTGTCTGCGTACGAGCGCGACCAGCGGGTCGCGTCTTTGACGTCCGGTCGGATCTCGCGCGGAAACCAGTTGAGGATCTTGAGGATGGGGCCGCCCACGGGGTCTTCGTTGAAGCGGCGGATATTGGTCGGGTCTTTCGCGATCAGCGCGGCGTTCTCAGGGACCTTGAGCCACGCCTCGAGCTTGGTCTTCTCTTGCGTCAGCCTGGCGTTCGTGATCGCGTCGCCGTCCTTGTTCCAGCCGTCGTACGCGACCATGCGCATCTCAAGCAGGCCCAGGTTGCCGATGCGGTCGAGCACCCGCTTGAGGTCTTGCGGGTTCTCGAAGTAGCTCAACTCGACGAGGATGTTTGTCTCGCCGCTGCGCGTGATCAGCGGGTCAAGCGTGCCGTTCGGGTCGATGCGCTCGCGCATGACCGTGATCGTCTGCTTCATGATCTCGTCTTTCGACGAGGCCTCTTTGCTCACGATCTCATCGAGCACGTCAGCAGGCACGTCATAGAGCAGCTGGGTGCCGCCCTTGAGGTCGTTGCCAAGGCTCGGGTTCTGGATCGTGATGCTGGCGACGCCGAGCAGGGTCGCGAACAGGACGAGGAAAAACTGACGACGGGCGTTCTCGATCATGAGAGGCGAGGCCGCGGAAGACGTGTCACGGGTGGGTGGTTAGAGGTGCGCCGGTTGACGCGAGGTGGCTATGAGCCCGAAGGCGGGCCGGGGCCCGTCGTAGGTTATCTTTCGCTCAGAGATCTATTCGGCGGCGGGGGTGTCCGCGCTGTTGCCGTCGCTCGTAAGTCCGCTGCCAGCACCGCTGCGCGGCCACTTGAGCTTGCCGAGATTGCGAGTTAGGCGAGTCGCTTTGCCCTCCCGGTCACGCAGGAAGTAGAGCTTGGCGCGCCGGATGACTCCGCGGCCCTTGACCTTGACGTCCGCGACGCGCGAGCTGTGCAGCGTGAAGGTCCGCTCGACGCCTTCGCCGGCGACGATGCGCCGCACGGCGAAGCTGCGGCGGGTGCCTGATCCCTGGAACTTGATGACCGTGCCCGTGAACAACTGCACGCGCTCCTTATCACCTTCCTTGATCAGGTAGTGGACATCGACGGTGTCGCCGACACCGAAGTCGGGGAGCTCGGCCTTCATATGCTCGAGCTCGATTTGGCGCATGATGTTCATGGGTGTTTCCTGGTGGACGTTGTTCGTAGTGATTTAATCGGGGTTGTCTCGGTCTCTGTCTTCGACCGCCAGTTTCCTGGCGGTCAATGACCGCGCCTGCTCTTGCCGCCACCGCGCGACCTTGGCGTGGTCCCCCGAGAACAGCACCTCGGGGACGTCCATGCCGCGATACTCGCGCGGTCGGGTGTACTGCGGGTAGTCGAGGAGTTCGCCTTCGAACGACTCAAGCTGCGCCGACTCGGCACACCCTAGCACCCCCGGGATCAGTCGGACCGCGGCTTCGAGGACGGCGATCGTGGGGATCTCTCCGCCGGCCAACACGAAGTCGCCGAGTGAGATCTCCTCGTAGCCGCCATCCGAAGCGGCGAGGCCGTCCCGGATGCGTTCGTCGAAGCCCTCGTAACGTCCGCACACGAACATCAGCCGCTCCATGCGGCTGAGCTCACGTGCGCGCGCTTGGTCGAAGGTACGACCGCGGGGGCAGAGCAGAATCTTGTGGAACGGGCCTGCGGCCTGCTCCACTTCTTCAATAGCTGAAAAGATCGGTTCCGGCTTGAGCACCATGCCCGGGCCGCCGCCGAACGGTCGATCGTCGACCGTGCGGTGGGGGTCCAGCGCGTGGTTTCTGAAGTCGACTAGGTCGACCTCAAGGTTGCCTTGGGCCTGAGCAATCCCGAGGATGCTCTCGTCCAGATAAGGCCTGATGGCGTCTGGAAAGAGTGTCAGAATGGCGCAGTGCACAGTGCCCCTGCCGCAAAGAAGGGTCGAACAAGATACGTTTGTGGCCTAGGGCGGTCAAGGCTGGCGGGGCATTGCGCGCTAGCGTTTCCGTTTCCCGATCCTCAAGATCTCAGGATGTTTACCGGCCTCGTTCAAGCAATCGGCGCTGTCTCGGCCTACGCCCGCGAGGCGGGCGGCGTGCGGCTGTCTGTTGATATCTCTGCGCTGGCGGGCTCCTTTCGGGTCGGCGACTCGATCGCCCTCTCCGGAGTCTGCTGTACGCTGGTGTCGATCGCGTCTGGTCAGGCCGAATTTTTTCTTACAGCTGAGACGCTGGATCGCACTTGGCTCGCCTCGGCGGAGGTCGGCGCCCGGCTGAATTTAGAGGGAGCGCTTCGAGCAGGGGAGCCGCTCGGCGGACATATCGTGCAAGGCCACGTCGATGGGGTCGGCAAGGTCACTGGCGCGATCGACCCGGATGAGGGCGGAGAGCTCTGGGTTGAGGTCCCTGAAGATCTCCGTAAGTATTGCGTCGAAAAGGGTTCGATCACTCTGGACGGGGTCTCACTGACGATCGCCGATCAGCGCGACGGCGCGGTCATGATCGCTGTGATCCCACACACGGCTCAGTGGACGACGTTGGGGCAGAGCGCGGCTGGCGCGCAGGTCCATGTCGAGGTCGATGTGCTCGCGAAGTACGTCGAGAACATGTTGTCTCATAAGGGCTTAACATCATGAAGCGTCGCTTACTCATGCCGCTGGCCTTCGCGGTCCTCCTGCTCTTGCCCAGCTGCTTCACCTTCGGTCTCTGGGGCTTTGAGCTCGATTCGGAGCGCGATTCACAGTCGGGCCGGGTCGAAAACAGCATGAGCTACGATTCGGAGACCGAGTGGTCGTGGGAGCTGCTCGCCTTTCGCCTGCTCCTCACTCCGGTCGCGCTCGGCCTCGACTGCCTGACCGCGCCGCTGCAGGTGTGGCTTTGGGGGGAGGGAGATGACAACGCTCCAGGCAGCAATGAGCCCCGCAGGTCCAACCGCCGGTCCGAGCCGCCGGGCTCACTTAGGCAGCGGTCGCCCGGCAACTAGGTCCCAGCTGTCGCCAGGCTCCAGCCAAGTCGGCGTAGCTTTCGTGACCGCTTTGCCGCGGGCGTCGATGACGCAGACCTTGCTGGCGCCCTGCACCTCGAGCCGGCTGCCCGTGATGATGGCGCATGTCCCCTCGTCGACGCCGATCCCGATCATTTGTGGGCACTGGTCGATGACGGCCTGAAGGTCCTTGAGCCGTCGCCGCGCGAGGAAGTGCTGGTCGACCGCGCAGCCAGGCAAAAACCCGAAGCCGCGGTCATAGCCCTCGCACCACATGTCGGCGTTGCCGAGCGGGTTGCCTCGGACCAGGAACTCGCCCTGGATCGTCGCGCCTGCGGAGCTGCCGCCGATCACTCCGCCGCGCTGCAAGACGCGCTGGAACGCTGCAACGACAGGCGTGCCGTCGAACGCGTCGACCGTGCGCCATTGGCGGCCGCCGCCGAACCAGACGCCGGTCGCGCGCTCAAGCACCTCGACGTCGGCTCCGGTGACTTCGCTTGGATGACGCGCATCGATGACAGCGACGTCTTGCGCGCCCATGCGGCGTAGCAAAGCCGCTGTGCGGTCTTGGCGCGCGCCCGGATCTCGCGGCATCGCCGTCGGCGCGATCACGATGCGCGCGGCATCTTTGCCGCCGGCGAGCGCGATGAAGCGCTCGAAGGTGGCCATCGGTAGCCGGCCGCCGCCGCCCAGCATTACGGTCCCGCTCGCGACCAGCGGTGTCTGCATCTGCGTTGGAGGCCAAGGCCCGGCCGCGCGTTGGCGCGCGGCGCGTTGCCACGAGACGAGGTCGGCTCGGCCGCCAGCTTTCAGGCGGACGACTCTCTGCGCTTTGCCGGAGCTCTCCGCTAATAACAGGAGCGCCTCACTGCGGCCGAGCACTCGGAGGTCTCTCCCGCGGATAAAGACGGCGGTGCCTTCGTCAACCCCGAGCCCGAAGTGGCCAGGCGTGCGCTCTAAGGCTTGGATCAATCGCGGTATGCGTCCGCGTTTGAGGAAGTGTTGGTCGACGATCGCCCCCGGTAACAGGGCAAACCCGGTGGATATCTGCGGCGGTGACTTGCCGCGCGCGATCATGGTGCGGCTCTGGACCGCGGCGCCGGCGGAGCTGCCGCCGACGGTGCCGCCGCGCTCGAGCAGCGCGTGGATCTCTCTTTCGAAGCGGGTGCCGACGTACGCGTCTGCGATGCGTTGTTGTGAGCCCCCGCCGAACCAGACCGCCGTCGCGCGACGAATGGGGTCGCAGAACGCGGCGCTGTCGGCTTCGGCGCGGTCGCGCGTGTGCAGCGTGGAGAAGCGGGCCTTTGGGTGGGCCTGTTCCCAGCGCGCTAGCAGCTTAGCGCGCTCTGCTGGGCTGTCGGCGCGGCTGCTGGCGGTCGGCACCAGCACGACGTTCGCGCGCTCGCCGCCGCTCAGCCCGATGAAGCGCTCGTAGATCTCATCTGGCAGCGCGCCGCCGCCGCCGATCACCAGCGCGCCAGGGCATCCGCGAGGATCGATCTCAGGCAGGCTACGATCGGCCGCTGCGGTTTGCGCGGCGGCGATCGCGCTGAGGAGCGCCGGGGCGAGCAAGACCAAGCGAGGGCTCATGCCAATAGCCTAAGGTATCGATGGCAGATCGCTTGCTAGTGCTGCCGTGGCGCTCGGCTTACTATCTAGCCGAAAGCCGTGACCCGCGACGCCGACAAGCCCCTGATCCTGTTTGATGGGGAGTGCAACCTGTGCAACGGGTTCGTCCAGTTCGTCATCAAGCGAGACCCAAAGGCGCGATATCGGTTCGCGGCGCTGCGCTCAGCGGCAGCGCAGGCTGCGCTGGACGCTGCAGGCGCCGCCGAAGCGCTGCCTGACAGCGTCGTGCTGGTCAGCGGCGGCCGGCTCCGGACGAGGTCGGCGGCAGCGCTCACGATCTTGCGTAGCCTCGGCTGGCTGTGGCCCTTGACGTCGGTGTTCGTGATCGTGCCGAGGCCGCTGCGCGACCTCGTCTACGACTGGGTGGCGCGGAATCGGATCCGTTGGTTCGGGCGGCAGCAAGCATGCTGGGTCCCGACGCCGGAGCTGCGGTCGCGGTTTTCAGACCTCGAGGACCGCGGATCTTCCGGCGCTTAAGCGCCGTGACGCGAACTGCGTTAGCATGGCTCGGATATGTTGTCGCGTTTTGAGCTGATCCGCGTGCTCTGCGGGCTCGTCTGGATGGTCTCCGTGTGCGCGCAGCAGGCGGCGCCGATCGGTGAGTCGATGCGGGTCCAGATCACGGGGGCGCCTGGCTTGCAGCAGGCGCTCGCGGACCACGGCGTGATCGGAGATCACGTGCAAGTGCAGCAGCAAGGCAGCTGGCAGATCGCCACGGTGATTGTCGGCAGCCAAGAGCTGCGGTCGCTGCGCGCGGCGCTGCCGCCTGGCACCTTGTTCATGGTGTTGGAGCGGTCGCAGCCCTACCGCCAAATCGCGGCCGCGGGCAGCGCGGCGGCGCAGTTCTTTAACTGGCCGGGTTACCACACGCGCGCCGAAGTCATCACCGACCTGCAGGCGCTTGAGCAGAGTTACCCGTCGCTCTGCAAGCTGTATGACCTGCAGTCACGCTACGGCGCGCCGCTTTCGCACGATGGCTACCGGATCTACGCCTTGCGGATCAGCAACGCGCCTGACCAAGACCAGGACAAACCCAACCTGGTGCTCTCCGCCAACACGCACGCTAACGAGCTCGCGGTGATTGAGGTGCCGCTGTATGCCGCTGAGCAGCTGCTGCAGCGCTACGGCAGCGACCCGGTGTTGACGCAGCTGATTGACGAGAACCAAATTTGGATCTTGCCCAACCTCAACCCTGACGGCCTCGAGTACACCTGGAACAGCAACAACCTGTGGCGCAAGAACCGACGCGACAACGGCGACGGCTCTATCGGGGTGGACATGAACCGCAACTACCCGTTCTTTTGGAGCCAGTGCGGCAGCAGCAACAACACCTCGAGCGGCACGTATCACGGTCTGGGACCAGCGTCTGAGCCTGAGATCCAGGCGCTCTTGATGTTCGCAGAAGCCGAAGGCTTCGAGCGTTTACTCGACTTCCACTGTCAGGGCCCTGACGTCCGCCACCCGTATAACAACCTCGTCGAGAACGCGATCCCGGCGGCTGTGCGGTCCACGATGGACCCTATCCATAGCGCCATCGCGAACGCGATGGGTTACCCGCCGGTCGGCACTTGCTGCTGTGGCACGCTGATGGAGTGGCACTTCTCGACCAAAGGCACGATGAGCTTTTTGGTCGAGTTCGCGACCTGCACCAACCCGTTTGCTCAGACAGCTCAAGAGCTGGTCAACACCTGGCCGGGGGTGATCGAACACCTCACCACGCCGGTGCCGATGAAGGGGCACGTCAACTCAAGCAACGGCGGCGCGCCGCTGAAGGCGTCGATCACGGTCGCAGGGCATGAGTTCCAAGACGGCCAGACCGTGATGTCAGGAGGCCGCTTCGGCCGCTATCACCTCTGGGCCGGGCCAGGAACGTTCGACGTGACCTTCGCCGCGGACGGTCACTTGCCGCTGACGGTGCAGGTCAACTTGGCCGCTGGTCAGACTATCGATCAAGACATCATCCTGCAGGAGGGCAACCTCGGCGCGCACGCCACGTTCGGCGCTGGCTGCCCTGGCACGGCTCCGCTCCCGGGGGGGTGCGTCTCGCTCAACCCTGCAGGCGGCCAGCTTGACGGGCACCAGTCGAACAATGAGTACTGCTACCAGGTCGACGCGACGGCGGCGATCACCGTGACGGGCTTCCGGTTGTTCACCCAGGCCGGTGGCAACTCGCCAGAGACCGTCGACGCGGCGCTTTACCTCGCGGACCAGCAAGGTGAGCCCGAGGACCAAGCCGCCGCGACGGGCACCATGACGGTCGACGTCCAGCCAGGCTTCTATGAAGTGACCTTGAACTCGCCGGTCGCTGTGCAGTCTGGCGAGACCTTCTTTATCGCGTCGGACACCGGCACGATCCTCACCTCGACCCTTACCTCCGGCACCCCTGGCACGGGCTACTGGCGGCGACCGCCGCAGCAACCGAACTGGTCGCAGTCGAACGTGGTCGACCACCCGAGCTACGAGGTGCTGTGTCAGGGCGGCAACCCTGGCGCTGTGCCGACCTTGACGAGTAGCGGGATTCCGTCGCTCGGGGTGACCTTCGACGTGGTGCTAGGTGACGCCGCCGCGAACGCCGCTGCGCTGCTCGTCTTGGGTAACAGCGACTCGACGTGGCAGGGGGGGGCGCTGCCGCTCTCGCTCGGAGCGCTCGGCGCCCCAGGGTGTGAGCTGTTGGTCTCAGGCGATGTGACCCAGATGGTGATGACCGACGCCGGCGGCGCGGCGGTGGTCCCGATCAGCGTGCCGAATAACCCGACGCTGCTCGACGTCGCGTTCTTTGAGCAGTACGCCGTGTTGGACCAGGCTGCCAATAGCTTCGGCTTTGCGTTCTCTAACGCCGGCGCAGCGGTCGTCGGCTACTGAGTCGCGAGCGCGCGGCGCGCTCGCCGGCGACTAGAAGGTGCCTAGCAGTACTTGCACGAAGTTGCTGATCGGCGCCGCCTCCCGCGCGTCTTCGATGGCGCGCGAGACTTGATTGAGGATGCGGCGGAAGCGGATCGCGAGGTCCTCATCGTTAATGAGCGCGCCGATCAGCCCCTTCTGCTGAGTCAGTTGCTCGCTGACTGTGTGCAGGTTGGCGATCGCTGACTTGAGGTCTTCACCCAGCTTTGGGTCGCTGGTGAGCGCGCCCAGCGCGCCGGCGCTCGGGTCGTTGACCTTCTCTAGCACGTCGTTGAGGTTGTGCACGACGTCCCCGAACTCAGCCGCGAGCTCTTGATCTTGTAAGAGCCGCCCGAGCACGCCTTTGCCTTGCTTGGCGTCGCTGACCAGCAGGTCGAGGTTATCGAGCACGCCTTGCAGGTCGCGGGCGGCATCTTCGTCGTTGAGCAGGACCCCGAGCGGACTGTCGGTCGTGGTCAGGCTGTCGCTGATCCTGCGGATGTTCGCGAGCACAGCGGTTGCGTCGTCCGCGGTCTGTCGGTCCATGATCAGCGCGCCCACCGCGCCTTCGGCGTTGACCACGGCTTCGAGGATCCGGTTGAGGTTCTCCGAGGCGTTCAGGATCGAGTCGTAGAGCTCACGCCTGTTAACCAGCCGGCCGATGGAGCTCTCTTCGTCGTTCATGCTCTCGAAGAACGCGCTGATCTCGGTGAGCGCGGTCTCAAGCCGCGCGCCGACCGCGCCCTTGCCGTCAGCGATGTCGCCGAGCTTGTCGAAGGCGCTTCCGACGACTTGCCCGATCAGCGTCGCGCCGGTAGCGACGAGCTCGCCCTTGCCTGGATCGATGTATACCTGCTTGCCGCCGAGCACGCCGGCGTCGCGGACCTCGATCAGGTGGCTCTCTCGGAGCGGGATGTCTTCTCGCAAGAGCAGCGTCATCTGGACTGGCGCGTCTGGGCGTTCGTAGTCAATGTCGATCGCGCCGACCTTGCCGATCTTCTTGCCTAGCACCATGACGTTGGTGCCGACGTCGACGCTGCCTGCCTGCGGGAAGTAGGCGGTCATCTCTTTGCTCAGCGAGAGGTCCGTGAGGTTGACCGTCGCCCATAGCAAGAAGCCGAGCGTGCCGAAAAAGACGACGCCGAGCAGCGTGTCGCGTTTGATGCGGTCCATGGTCCGTGTCTCCGAGCGTTGGTCCTCGTTGATCTTATCGTCAGTCGGCGCCTTCGCCCATGAATGCGCGCGCGAGCGGGTGCTCGCTCGCGACGATCTCGTCGACGCTGCCCTCGACCCCGAGCCGGCCGTCTTCGAGGATGCCGATCCGGTCCCCGCACTGCGTCGCGCAGGCCCGGGAGTGGGTGACGATGAGGCCGGTCACCGACAGGGTGTCGCGGACTTCGGCGATCAATTCGTGGATCTGCTGGCTGATAATGGGGTCCAGGCCTGCGTTTGGCTCGTCGTAGAGCACGTATTCGGGCCTCGTGATCAACGCGCGTGCGAGGCCTGCGCGTAGCTTCATGCCGCCTGAGATGTCGGATGGGCTCTGGCGCGCGGCGTGGTCCATCCCGACCAGCTTGAGGACTTGATGGACCCGTTCATCGAGCTCGGACTTAGGTAGTCGACCGTGCTCTTTGAGGGGCAGCGCGACGTTTTCGGCGACGCTCAGCCAGTTGATCAGCGCGCCGTTTTGGAACAGGTAGCCCATGCGCTTCCGCAGGTTCATCAGCTCGCTACGGTTCATCGCCGCGACGTCCTGCCCGTCGACGCGCAGGTCGCCTTGGTCAGGTCGGAAGATCCCGATGACGTGCTTAAGGGTTACGGACTTACCTGTGCCAGACGGTCCCATCAGCACGAAGTTCACTCCCTTGGGGACACGCAGGGTCAGCCCTCTCAGGATGTCTCGGTCGCCCAGGCGCTTGTGCACGTTGTCGATCTCGATCATCGCGTCATGCCAAGAAGTAGAAGAACCAGGTGATGACGAAGCCTAGCACGATGATCAGGATCACCGAGTTGCGGACCGCCGTTTGGACGGCGAGGCCCACGCCGAGCGCGCCGCCGCTCGCTCTCAGGCCCGCCGCGCAGCTCACGGTCGCGATCGTCACCCCGAATACCAGGGACTTGAGCAGGCCTACGTAGACCTCTTTGGGGACCAGGGTCCCCGAGGAGGTGAGCGCTTCGATCGCGCTGACCCAATATAGGTCTGGTGCTACGCCGAGATTTTGCTCGGCGATGATGCTGCCGCCGTAGATGCCGATCAGGTTGGACAGCACCGTGAGCGTCGGGCACATCACCGCTAGCGCGATGACTCGCGGCAGCACTAGGTAGTCGATGGGGTCGATCGACATAACCTCTAGGGCGTCGACCTCATCGGAGACCTTCATGGTGCCGAGCTCGGCGGCGATCGATGAGCCGACGGTCGCGGCGAGGATCACGCCGGTGATGAAGGGCCCCATCTCGCGGCACATCGAGAGCGCTGTGATGGTGCCTAGCACCGCGGTGTCGCCGAAGCGCCGTAATTCGATGCCCGTTTGCATCGCGAGGATCGCTCCGGCGAAGGCGGCGACGATCAGCGTGACCGGCAGCGCGCGCACGCCGGCGTTGAAGGCGTTATCGAGCAGGAAGCGCAGGCGGTGATGTAGCCGCGGCAGCGCCATCGCGGTGCGCAGCATTAGGCCGCACACGTAGCCAGCGTCGCTGGTGCGCGCGTGGATCAGTCGTGTGGTTGCAGCCAGCGGGTTCATCGTTCGCCTCCCCCGAGGGGAATCGGCAAGAACTGGAGCAGCCGCAGGGTCTTTGCGCCACCGCGGTCCTCTTCATAGTTGAAAAGGAACGGGACGCTCGCCGACGCGCCGTCGTCACGCGTCCGCTGGCTGTAGAGGCGTCCGAGCACGTCAACGGCGTGGTCGTCTGGGCCGCGCGTGACTCCGCGCGCCAGCTCCCAGAACGCGCCGTAGGCCTCCTGCAGGCCGTAGGTGTTCGAGTTGCGGCCCCACAGCGGCGAGAGCAGGCTCCATTCTCCGCGTACGGGCTCGCCGTCGGGGTTGTAGTCGTAGTCGTAGTGTCCGAGCGGCCAGAGCCGTGAGTAGCGCGACGTGCTGCCGTCGTCGAAGTCTTGGGCGACGCGCCACCAAAACGGCAGGATCCACTGCTGGGAGCTGACGCTGTCGGGGTTGGTGAACTCTCGCCACCAGATCAGCGGCCACAGCGCGGTCCAGCCGCGCTGATCGTCGCTCTTGCTGCGGCTGAAGAGCGGCCAGACCCACCAACTGCTGACGTTGTCCTCCGCTCGGTTCCAGTAGTAGCGGAAGACCGGCCAGAACAGGCTGAGCGTGTAGAAGTGGTCGCGCTTGCCGGTCGCGCTGAAGAACGGCCACAGCGCCGTCCAGCCTGAGACCTCTGGCCCGTCTCGCCAGCCGAAGAACGGCCAGAACATGAAGGTGTCGACCGGGCCCGATGCGGCGTCTTGGTTCTCTTGCCCCCAGTTAAAGATCGGCCACAGGACCGCGCGGCGTTCGTGGCGACCGGCTTCGATCTCATGGGCATAAAATGGCAGGATCCGGAACCAGCTGTGGCCGCCGGCGCAGTTGCTCCAGCCGATCAGGGGCCACAGCATCATCTGGTGGTGACGGTCGTTCTTCTCCAGGCTGAGCCATAGCGGAAAGAGCACCGTGCGGAATCTTCGGTAGCTCAAGAACTCCGGGATGTCTGCGTAGAAGGGCAGCACCGCGATGTAATCTTCGTCACCGCCGCCAGAGCCGCCCCAAATCAGCGGGAACAGCGCGTGCCAATCGACATCGGTTCGGCCTTCCTCGTCGAGGGCGCTCCGGTAGCTAAAGAGCGGGAAGATCCGGCTGTGCGTCTGGTCCGGGTAGCTCTGGACCCGTCCGAGCGGCCATAAGAATTGGTGGTCGGTCGACGAGTCGGAGGGCAACTCTGCTACTGGTTTGGTGACGCGTCGGTATAGCGGTCGCACGCGGAAGTCGTCCCCGCCCTCAGGCGTGCGCTCGTAGTGCAGCAGCGGCCAGGCCGCATCCCACTCGAGCACGTCGCCGTTTTCATCGAGGCGGTGAAACCACAGCGGCGTCAGGTTGAGTTCGCGCGGCATCACCGCGCATCCTGTGCTCAGCAGCAAGGACAAGGCTGCGATCAGGTTCTGGCTGGTTCGCGCCATACTCGTAGGCCTGAGGATGCCAGAGAAGCGGCGCAGTCGCACGCGAGAACCGCGCTTGGGAGCCGAGCGTCTGAGCGTCGTTCTGCGAACGGTAGCACACGGCGTTTCGTTCCGCGGCTCGATCCCGCTACAACGGGGGCGTGGCCCGGAGCCGTTCTGGCATGTCGCCGAGCGGCATCGCGTATGTGAGCGCTGACTGCGGCGCGGTGCAGGCCTCAAGGTGGACCCCAATGCGAAGACTTGTCCGCAGCATGCTTAGGATCGCGCCGTTGATACTGGTCGTAGGTTGCGCGTCGGCTCCTGTGTCGGTCGAGAAGGCGGAGCTTGCTGAGCGTAGGCTGCTGATGCCGTATCTGCAGGACCGGACGGTCGCTTGCAATCAGCTGTTGGTCGAGATTTCGCCGAACTTCCACCTTCACGTCAGCAATCCTGGGACCGACCCGAAGCGGCACCGCTTTGAGCGGGTCATGAAGACGGCGCAGGTCGACAAGGTCTGGACCAACGTGGCCGGTGGCCAAGCCGGTTGGTTCACGGTCACGATCGGGGCGCCCGCGGATCCCGCCGAGGTGGGGGCAAATCCGGGCCCGAGGACGACCTTCAAGGTGATGAACCAGTTCACGCTGCGCGTCCGCGAGCGCGGCCAGATGAGGCTCGACTGCGTCGCGGACGGCCCCATCTTGATGGTCCGAGGCGAGGCCGGCGAGTTCCGCGACGCGCAGGCGTTCGCGATCACAGATGGCGTCGTGCGCTCCATATGAACCGTTTCTCCGCCTCGTTGCTCTGCGCGCTCTGCTTCGTTGCCTCGGGTTGTGAGGTGCCGAGCGTCGTCGGCGGCGGCCGCGCTCCAGTGGAGCTTGTCCGCTGCGATGACCCGGAGGCGCTCGCGGCTTGGCGCGCGGCGCGCACCGCGCTGCAGCGCGGTGATGATCGAGCGGCGTTGCCGCTGCTGAAGTCCGCGGTCGCTCGATGCCCTGACTTGGTCCGCGCGCACTGTGCATATCAGGACGCGGCTGGCCGGCTCGGGGGACCTGCGGCGAGCGAGATGGCAGCCTTCTACGCCGACTTCTCGGGTGGTAGCGCCCCCTTGCCCTCGTATCTGCTCGCCCGCCTCGCCGAGACCGCGTATGCGCAGGCGAACGAGCTGAGTCGAATCCTCTCCAAGTACCCGAGCTTTGCCTGGGCGCACCTTTCCATGGCGAGGATAAGTCGCGGCCAGGGGAGGCTGTCGGAGTCACTGCGTCGCTTTGGAGACGCCTTCCGCAAGGACTCCTCGATGGCCGAGGCGCAGCGTGAGCGGGCGCAAGTGCTCGTCGAACTCGGCCGCAATCAGGAGGCGGCGGTCGACTACCAGGCTTACCTAGCGGCTCGGCCTGGTGACGTCGATGCAGCCCGAGAGCTGGTCGCCTTATTGCTCTATGGGCTCGATCGAGTCGATCAGGCCATGCATTGGATCTCCATGTTGGAGGCTGGCGGTGATCGGTCGATCTCGCTGCGGATGGACCGGGCTGCAGCGCTTTGGCGAAGTGATCGTTTGCGCGCCGCGGTCGAGGGTTACCTCGAGATCCTCGCCGAAGCACCTGACAACGCGCGGGCGGCGCTGAACGTCGGGCTGCTGTATTACGAAGTCGTGCCACAGAGCGAGGGGATGCGGGCTAGCTGCTGGCCGCGGGCTCGCGCTGCGTTTCAGATGTTCATGGAGCACAGTGAGGCTACCGATGGACACGAGCAGTTTGAGCGCACTTGGGCTGTGCCATATCGGCTTCGGAGGATCGATGACGCGCTCGGTCAGCCATCGGCAGGCGCACCGAAGCTCGTCGATTTGCGCTGGCCTGACGGCATTTAGCGGGCAGCGAGCGCGACCTCGTCAACTCCGAACTTGGCCAGCTGTGGCCGCAAACGTCGCCAATCCGCGCGCGCGTGCCAGTCATCGGCGCGGTTTGGCGGGACGATGAGGTGACGTGGCGAGTCGATCTTGACGACGTCGTCGCCGTCGATGATGAGGTTTCGGAGGTCGAGGTTTCGGTCACGGAAGCCGGCGCGATGCAGGTCGCCGATGAAGCGGCCAAGCTGGCTCGCGACCGTTCTGCGCGCTGGTCCTTTGGCCTTCTCGAGCGCTTGGTCGGCAGGGACCCCGCGGATTTCGGATGTGATGAGTGTCGCCCGGCGGGCGAAGCCAGCGACGCGCCACTCGATGCAGGCGTAATGCCTTGGAGCCGGGAAAGCATTTTGAGTGAGCCATTTGAACGCAGCGCACTCTCTCGCAGCGCGCGACGCGCGCCACGGCGCGGTCCACTTCATCCAGTTACCCAAGCGGTCGCGACAGGTGCGGTAATCGTATGATTTGACGTAGATTACGTCCTTATCAAGGCGGACTCGTCGGACCCAAGATGAGCGGCGATCGGTGACGCGAGCGCCAGCTTCACGGCGCGTCAAGTCGTTCGCTGCGGGCAGAGAACCCGCCAACTCGTCGAAATACGGTGAGGCGAATACGAGGCGGAAGGGGGCGTTGGTGCTTGCTAACACTGTGCTCACAAAAGTATGTTTACAAGCCAGTTGAAGCACGACCAAGCAGCCACCGCGCTGCGCATACCACCTCAGGAGTCAATTGGTGAAGACTGTCACGAAAAAAGAACTGGTTCATCGGATCGCTGAGCAAACTGGCACGACCAAGGTGGTTGCAAAGGATGTCATCCAGTCGTTCCTAAACGCCATCATCGATGAGTTGGCGGACGGCAACCGACTTGAGTTCCGCGAGTTTGGGGTTTTCGAATCGCGCGAGCGGGCAGCTCGTCTAGCGCAGAACCCACGCACTCTGGAAAAAGTCCCGGTGCCCGCCAAGCGCATCGTCAAGTTCAAAGTGGGCCGCCTGATGCGTAAGAAGGTCTCGGGCGAAGACGTCAGCGACATCGTCATGGACGATGACGACCAGCCGCAGCAGCAGCAGGCTGCTGCGCCTGCGACCGGCGCGATGCACGAGGGCCAGAGCGAGGCGCAAGGCCACGCTTGATCGCGGCTGGCGTCAGCCGAAGAAGGTGTTCGTGCTCAATGCTGGCGCCGCGCTGCGGTCATCAGTCGATCGCTCGCGCGATCGCTTCGTCTAGATCTGCGATCAGATCGTCCGCGTCCTCGATCCCGACCGAAAGCCGGATCAGGCCGTCTTGGAGGCCTACTGCGCGGCGCTCCTCGGCGGGGATCGAAGCGTGCGTCATCGACGCGGGGTGGTCGACCAGGCTCTCTACGCCACCCAGGCTCTCCGCCAGCGAGAAGACCTCGAAGGAGCTCATCATCTTGCGGGCTTGCTCAAGGCTGGCTTTGAGTTCGACGGAAACCATGCCGCCGAAACGCTTCATCTGCCGGGCTGCGATCTCGTGCTGCGCGTGATCGGCTAGGCCTGGGTAGATCACGCGCTCGACCTTTTCATGACCCGCGAGGTGCTCAACGACCCGCTCGGCGTTGTCGCAGTGGCGGTCCATACGCACGTGCAGCGTCTTGGTGCCGCGCAGCGTTAAGAACGAATCCATCGGGCCTGGCGTGCCCCCGCAGCTGTTCTGGAAGTGCATCAATTGATGCTGCAGCTCGTCGTCGTTGCAGATTGTCGCGCCGCCGACAACGTCGCTGTGGCCGCCGAGGTATTTGGTCGTCGAGTGGATAACGACGTCGCACCCGAGCTCCAGCGGTCGCTGTAGATACGGCGTCGCGAAGGTGTTGTCCGCCATCGTCAGTGCGCCTCTTTGCTTGCTGGCAGCGGCGACCGCCTCAAGATCGCAGCATCGCAGCAGCGGGTTGGTGGGCGTCTCGAGCATGACCAGCTTCGTGTTCGGACGGAACGCCGCGTCGAGCTGGGACAGATCGGTCATGTCGATCAGCGTCGACTCGACGCCGAACTTCTCGTAGACGGTCTTAAGCAGCCGGTACGTGCCGCCGTAGAGGTCGTTGCCCGCGATCACATGGTCGCCGGACTTCAGCAGGTTCATCACGCAGGTGATCGCCGCCATACCGCTGGCGAAGCCGAGCCCGTGCTTGCCGCCCTCGAGGCCTGCGAGGTTGCCCTCCAAGGCCGTCCGGGTCGGGTTGCCCGAGCGGCTGTAGTCGTACCCCTTGGTCACGGCCGGCTCTTCTTGGACGTAGGTGCTGGTCATGTAGACCGGCGTCATGATGGCGCCGGTGCTGGGGTCAGGGGATTGGCCGGCGTGGATCGCCTTGGTGCCGAAACCGGTGTCGCGGTCGCTGTTCATTTGTGCGGCGAGTTTACAAGCCGGCGCCAGACGGCAACATGTTCTGCTCGATGTCTGGCCCGAGCGATTCCTTTGACTCCGACGCCCTGGAGTTCCAAGCGGTGCGCGCGCTGCTCACTAGCAAGCTGCAGACGCCGCTCGGGAGGACGGCGGTCGAGGCGTTAGCCCCGGCTGGAGACGCGGACGAAGCGAAGGCTCGCCTCGCTGCCGTCGACGCTTTGCGCGCCAAGATCGACGGGGGGGTCGGCATGCCGCTGAGCGGCGCAGTGGAGGTCCGATCCTGGCTGGGGCGATTTTTTGAGGGTGAGCACTCGCTCCAGGCCCAGGACGCCGCGGACCTCAAGCGCGTGTTGCGCACGTCCGAACGCTGCCGCCGCTGGTGCCTCGCGTCGGCGGCGCCGCTGGCCGCGTTCGCGTCTTCGGCGCCCGAACTCGAGGATCTGGTCGAGGAGCTCGAGCAGATCGTCGACGATCGCGGCGAAGTGTTGGACTCGGCCTCCAGCAGGCTGCGTGAGCTGCGTCGAGAGATCGAGCGCCACCGCCGCGCTGTCGAGGCGGCGATGGCGGGGGTGTTGGCCGCCGGTGACGTGCGCAGGTGCCTGCAGGCGCCGGAGCCGTCGTGGCGCAATGGCCGACCCGTGTTGCAGGTGAAGGCGGACTACCGTCAGCGGGTGCGCGGCGTATTGCATGACCGCAGCGCCTCGGGGGCGACGCTGTTCGTCGAGCCGGAGGCCGTGGTCGAGGTCGCCAATCGCTTGAGCGACGGGCGGGCTGCTGAGCACCGCGAGGTCAACGTCGTGCTCGCTGACGCGGCGCGGGGTTTGCGCCGCTACGGGTCGCAGGTGCACGCCGGCGTCGCGTTCGTCGCCGCGGCCGACCTCATGCAGGCGTGCGCGCAGCTATGCGTCGAGGACGGCTACGTCGTGCCCGAGGTCGTGGCTGGCGGCGCGCTGCGGCTTCGCGGCGCTCGTCACCCGCTGCTCCTCCGCGGCCAAGCGAAGGAGGAAATTGTGCCGCTCGACATCGCGCTTGGTGACCCGCATCACCTGCTGGTCGTCACCGGGCCGAACACGGGCGGCAAGACGGTCGTGCTCAAGACCATCGGCTTGCTGTCGTTAATGGCGGTCAGCGGCGTGCCGGTGCCCGCGGAGGAAGGCGCCCAGCTGCCGTTCTTGCGGGCTGTACAAGCCGATATCGGCGATGAGCAGGCGATCGCACAGAACCTGTCGACCTTCAGCTCGCACGTGCAGCGGATCGCGCGCTGCGTAGCGCATGCAGCGCCTGACGCCTTGGTGTTGCTCGACGAGCTGGGCGCGGGCACGGACCCTGAGGAAGGGGCGGTGCTTGGTTACGCCGTCTTAGAGGCGTTGGTGGAGGCCCGGGTGTTCGCGGTGGTGACGACTCACTTGGGGCGCTTGAAGGACTTCGCCTACCAGCACCCCGGCGCTGAGAACGGTTCGATGGCGTTTGATGGAGCGACGCTCCGGCCGCTTTATCGCCTGGATCTCGGTGTCCCCGGCAACAGCCACGCGCTCGACATCTCGGCCCGCGTAGGTATGCCAGGGGCTATCGTGGATCGGGCGCGTCAGCTGCTCGGTGAGCGTGACAAGACGCTCGATAACCTAATCGAGCGTGTCCAGGTGGCGCGCCGTGACGCCGAGCAGGACCGGCAGCGGACCGCGGATCGCTCGCGCGTTGTGGAGCGGCGCGAGAGCGAGCTGGAGTCGAAGCTCGCGGAAGCCCAGAAGAAGGACAACTGGCTGCAAGAGGAGGCCGACGGCGTCGTTGAGGGCGAGCTGCGCAAGGCGCACGCGGCCATGATCGACGACCTGACGAAGCTGACGCAGGCTCCTGGTCAGCACGGTGAGCGCGCGCGGGGCCTCAAGAAGGTCGCCGACGGCTTGTTGAAGAGCGCGGCGTTGCACCGCAGGCGGATGGCCTTCTGCCATCAACTGAAGAAGGGTGATGAGGTGTTTTTGCCGCGGTGGGGTCGTCTCTGCCCCGTGAAGAAGGTGGATAAGGTGCGCGAGCAGGTCACCGTTGAATATGGCAAGGTCCGCATGGAGGTGCCGTTCGAGGACGTCTCCTGGCTGCAGCCGATTGACCCTCACGGTTAAGCTTGCGCCGGCCGTAAAGAACGCATGAGGGCGTAGTTTCCGAGTTCCGGTAGGCGTGGACATGGGCTACCGTGTCGAACATGTCGGTGCTGATCGCGGATAATGATCACGCGGTGAGCGGGCTGCTGACTGAGGTCCTCGGTCAGATCGGGGTGCGCCCCAGCCACGCCTATGACGGCGAGGCGGCCCGGCTCATGGCGCGGGAGCCAGGTCTGCAGGTCCTGGTCTGTGACCTGGACATGCCGGGTGCGTCGGGGCTTGAGGTTCTCGAGTCGCTGCGGGACCTGGAGCGCCCCCCGCTGGCGGTGGTCATTTCGGGCTATCTGGATGCCAAGATCGAGGCTCAGCTCCGGGCCATGAGCTTCGTCAAGGAAGTGATGCGGAAGCCGTTTGACCTACTCGCTTTCGCGGCGGTCGTCCGGCGGCTGCTGGCGCTGGCCCAGCATCCGGGCGATGCCAGCGAGCCCGGCGCTGAGGCCGTCGATTGTTAGTTCTGCAATCGCTGGCAGATCGGACGACGGTGGGGGGCAAAAAATGCGGCTCGCCACGCTTGAACTGCCTTAGGGCCTCGGTATCGTCCTCCGTCCTTTCCGCGGCAGCTACCTGCTAGCGTAGCTCAACTGGTAGAGCACCTGATTTGTAATCTGGAGGTTACGGGTTCAAGTCCCGTCGCTAGCTCCAGATTCACCGGGCCTGCCAGTGGGCTCGTCGGTTGGCTGTGGGGGAGAGGGCGCGTGAGCGTAGCCCGGGCGAATACCAAAGCGGCCAACTGGGTCAGACTGTAAATCTGATGGCTCTGCCTTCGCAGGTTCGAATCCTGCTTCGCCCACCAGCATCCCTTGCCTATCGAGGTGAGGGCAGCGCACGCGTTACTTATAAGTCGGTTCTGACGCTTCTATCCGCCGGCTTTCGGCTGGTCGTCGCGTGGTGTTGCCCGTGCTTGCGGGTGTAGCTCAACGGTAGAGTCCCAGACTTCCAATCTGGTTGTGAGGGTTCGATTCCCTTCACCCGCTCCAATCCGGCGTGCTGCGCGCGTTTGATCGGGCATCTCCGACACGTTCTTTATTCGGCATGCTGCTATAGCTCAGTGGTAGAGCACCTCCTTGGTAAGGAGGAGGTCGTGGGTTCAAGTCCCACTAGCAGCTCCATCTCAGCAGGAGTCCAGGCAAACTAGCGCTGTCTCCGAAGTTCGATATCTCACTGAGTCCAGACTCATGGCCAAGGAAACTTTTAATAGGACCAAGCCCCACGTCAACGTGGGGACGATCGGGCACGTTGCCCACGGCAAGACCACGACGACGGCCGCGATCACCTACACGCTCGCTGCCGAAGGGATGGCCACGTACAAGGAATATGCCTCTGTGGCGAAGGGCGGTACCGTCCGTGACCCGAGCCGTGTCGTGACGATTTCGTCCGCGCACGTCGAGTACGAGACGAAGAACCGGCACTACGCACACGTGGACTGCCCCGGTCACGCCGACTACGTCAAGAACATGATCACGGGCGCCGCCCAGATGGACGGCGCGATCTTGGTCGTGGCGGCCGACGACGGCCCGATGCCGCAGACCAAGGAGCACGTGCTGCTCGCGCGTCAGGTCGGCGTGCCGGCTATCGTGGTCTACCTCAACAAGGTCGACAACGTCGACGATGAAGAGCTCCTCGACTTGGTCGAGATGGAGGTCCGTGAGCTCCTCGATAAGTACGAGTATCCGGGTGACGACGCGAAGGTCGTCCGCGGCGCCTCGTTCCCGGCCCTGCAGACGGAGAACCCTGGTCGCGACAACCCCGCGAGCAAGTGCATCTTCGACCTGATGGACGCGATCGACGAAGCGGTCCCGGCGCCAGAGCGCGAGATCGACAAGCCGTTCCTGATGCCGGTTGAGGACGTGTTCTCGATCGAAGGCCGCGGCACGGTCGCGACCGGTCGCTGTGAGCGAGGCATCATCAAGGTCGGTGACTCGATCGACATCGTCGGCATCACGGAGACTCGTCAAAGCACGGTCACCGGCGTTGAGATGTTCCAGAAGACGCTCGATGAGGGGCAAGCTGGCGACAACGTCGGCCTGCTGCTCCGGGGCGTGAAGAAGGAAGAGATCGAGCGCGGCATGTGTCTCGCTGCCCCCGGCACGTGCACCCCGCACACCAAGTTCGAGGCTTCGCTCTACTGCTTGAGCAAGGACGAAGGTGGTCGTCACACGCCCTTCATGAGCGGCTACCGTCCGCAGTTCTACTTCCGCACGACGGACGTGACTGGCACGGCGAACCTCAAGGGCGCGGAGATGTGCATGCCTGGCGACAACGTCGAGATCGAGGTCGAGTTGATCATGCCGATCGCGATGGACGAGCACATGCGCTTCGCCATCCGCGAAGGTGGCCGCACGGTCGCCTCGGGCCGCGTCACCAAGATCATCGAGTAAGATGTAACGGTCGGCGCAGCTGCACCATCATTCGCAGCTGACGTCGGACGAGGATGTCGGGCGCGGCGCAAGCCGCGACCCCGACGCCTTGGAGGGCAGTAGCACAATTGGTAGTGCAGTTGATTCCAAATCAACAGGTTCTGGGTTCGAGTCCTAGCTGCCCTGCCACTTTGCCGCCGGTTGATTCGTCCTTTTCGTAGGGCTCTTGAGGCGGCGGGTGGAGTGATTAGCCGTGGTGTCTGACGCAGTCTGCTCGCCGAGTTGGCGAGTTTGTTGGCTTCGGGCGCTGCGGTCGCTAAGGTTTTCCGCCCTTCTATTTTTCGTCATTCGACGTGGCGCACGCCGACGTCGGGGGCATTGTCGTTCTGATTATGGCTTGTCTGTCGTGACGCTGGGTTCTCCGGCGTCGTCGCCAGCAGGGAATGTGAACTCGTGAGCTATCGCAAAGACGAGGGCCGTTACGCGCGGATGTTCGCCTTTTGGGCGCTTTTCCTGCTGATCGGCTACGGTTGCTTCCACGGCAGCGGGTTGGCCGATATTGCCAGCGGTTGGATGGCTGACTCGGACATGGTCTTGGTTGACCCGTTCCCGCTGCTCGGCGTCTTGAAGATCTCGAACGCCTGCGTGGTCGGCCTTTGGCTCCTCATCGGGCTCGTGTTGAGCACGATCCTCAACAGGCCGTCGATCGCCGAGGCGCTGATTGCCACGGAGAACGAGATGCACAAGGTGACGTGGCCGACTTGGGGCGAGACCTGGCAGGGCACGATGGCCGTCGGCGTGATGGTCGTGGTCCTCTTTGGCTACCTGCTCGTCTGTGACCTTGGCTTGGGCCAGTTGATGCAGATGTTATTCCGGGGAGGTGCCTAATGGCCCTCGAGTGGTATTTCCTCAGGGTTCAGGTCGGGCGTGAGGACACGATCCGGCAGGCGATGATCCGTCGTTTGAAGCAGGCTGGCATCGAGGAGCTGGTCCCACAACTGGTCGTGCCAACGGAAACCGTCCAGGATCACCGGGGCGGCAAGAAGGTCGTTAAGCGTAAGAAGCTTTATCCCGGCTACTTAATGGCCGAGATGGAGTTGAGTGACGAGGTCTGGTTCGTGCTGCGAGAGACCCCGGGCTTTGGCGACTTCGTCGGCGGGCAAGCGACCCCGACGCCCGCCAACCCCGATGATGTCGAGAAGGTCTTGGGCACCATGAATGCCAGCAAGGAGCAGCCGACGGTCGCGGTTCAGTTCAAGAAAGGTGACCGGGTCAAGATCAAGACTGGTGCCTTTGAGAACACCGACGCTGTGGTCGAGGAGGTCGACTCCGACAAGGGCATGCTGGACGTGTCGGTGAACTTTTTCGGTCGTCCGACCCCGATGTCGCTCGGATATTGGGAAGTGGAGTTGATTTAGCAGGCTTCGTCTGCTTGATTCTTCGCCCCCGTTTCGCGACTCGTCATGAAGCGGGGCCCGGTCGTCGCGGCGCGTCGAGCGGGCAATCGGGTTCCCCACGGCCCGGAGCGCCACTTTGGCGTCATTAGGTGGGACTCTCTGAGAGCGGGAGGCTGCGTTGGTCGCGGCCGCCAGGACCGCGGGAGATCAAAGAATGGCCAAAGAAGTCACCGCTACGATCAAGCTGCAGTGTCCGGCTGGACAGGCTACGCCTGCGCCGCCGGTCGGCCCCGCCCTGGGTCAGCACGGCATCAACATCGGTCAGTTCGTCAAGCAGTTCAACGACGAGACCCGCGCGCAACAGGGCCTGATCATCCCAGTCGTGATCTCGGTCTATAAGGACCGCAGCTTCTCGCTTGAGTTCAAATCGCCTCCTGCGGCGGTCCTCCTGAAGAAGGCCGCCAAGCTGGAGTCTGCTGCCAACAACCCGGGTAGCGAAATAGCTGGCACGGTGACCCGTGACCAGGTCAAGGAGATCGCCGAGATGAAGATGAAAGATCTCAACGCGATCGATATTGAGGGCGCGATGCGCATGGTCGAGGGCACCGCGCGTGCCTGCGGGATCAAGGTCGCCGAGTAAGGCGAGACCACGAACATTCACGGTCCGTCTGCGCGGCGAACACTCGCGCAGCCGGCCAAGGCCAAACAAGGACAGGAACAATCATGGCTCGCCGTCGCAGCCGTCGTTACCAACAGGGAGAGACCCAGGTCGAGCGCGGGAAGCGCTACCAGGTCGATGAGGGGATCGCCCTGATCAAGTCGCTGAATGGTCCGAAGTTCGACGAGTCCGTCGACGTGGCCATCCGGATCGGCATCGACCCAAAGAAGACCGACCAGCTCGTGCGTGGCTCCGTCAGCCTGCCCAACGGCACCGGCAAGTCGATTAAGATCGCCGTCTTCGCCGACGGCGAAAAGGCCAAGGAGGCGGAGGAAGCTGGCGCGGACTTCGTCGGCGCAGCCGACCTCGCCGAGAAGATCGAGAAGGGCTTCTCGGACTTCGACATGACCATCGCGTCTCCCGACATGATGCGCTTCGTCGGCAAGCTCGGTAAGGTGCTCGGCCCGCAGGGCAAGATGCCCTCGCCGAAGGCTGGCACGGTGACGCCGAATGTCGCGCAGGCCGTCAAGGAGTTTAAGGCGGGCAAGATCGAGTTCCGCACCGACTCAGGCGCGAACGTGCATGTCGCGATCGGCAAGAAGTCGTTCGAGGGCGGAGACCTCGCCGAGAACCTCACCGCCTTCGTTGAGCACCTCCGCACCCTGCGCCCCGCGCAGGCCAAGGGCGAGTTCATTAAGAAGGTCGTCGTTTCCACCTCCATGGGCCCGGGCGTCGCGCTCGCCGTCGAATAACCACGCCGTCAGCACAGGAGCAATCCAATGCCCAGCCTAGTCAACCAGATCCTGCTTAACGATCTCGAGCGAGAGTTTGAGAACATGGGCTCCTGCGTCCTCGTCGATGTCGGTCCGGTGCAGCCGGGCCAGGACATCGAGCTGCGCGGTAAGCTGCGCGAGGCCGGTGTTCGGTATCGCGTCGTGCGTAACCGCCTCGCCGCCAAGGCTTTTTCCAAGGTCGGACTCGACATGTCGTTGGCCATGAAGGGCCGCACTGGCATCGCCGTAGCCGAGAAGGAGGGCGCCATCAAGGCGGCAAAGGTCCTCCGAGACTGGATCAAGCAAAACGAAGACAGCCCGATCGCCATCAAGGGCGGGGTCGTCGAAGGTGAGACCTACGTCGGTGACCAAGCGGGCGCGTTCGCGGACCTGCCGGATCGCGACACGGTGAACACCATGGTCGTCTCTGCGATCAGCGGCCCGGCCCGCTCGATGGCCAGCGTCCTCAACGCAGTCGCCGGCGGTATGGCGCGCTGCATTCAAGCCAAGGTCGACAAGGGCGAGTAAGCCGCTCCGTTGACTCCGATCCCCTTATCTATTCCTCCCTGCACTTAGATCCCCAAAGGTTAATCCGATGTCGGACAATGAAACCGTGACCCTCGACGCTGATCTCGAGGACATCTTCAGCAAGATTGACGCCCTTAGCTTGGGCCAAGCCGCCAACCTCGTGAAGGCAATGGAAGACCGTTGGGGCGTCTCTGCCGCCGCGCCGGTCGCCGTCGCTGCCGCTGGTGGTGGTGGTGGTGGTGAAGGCGGCGGCGCCGCTGAGAAGACGGAGTTCGACGTCGTCCTCAAGGACGCCGGCGGCTCCAAGATCAACGTCATCAAGGCCGTGCGTGAGATCACGGGCCTCGGCCTCAAGGAGGCCAAGGGGCTCGTGGACGAGGCGCCAAAGCCGGTTAAGGAAGGCGCGTCGAAGGACGAGGCCGAAGAGATCAAGAAGAAGCTCGAGGAAGCCGGCGCGACCGTCGAGCTCTCCTAGTGCTCTTCTTGGAGTGGTCTTGCCAGAAATCCTGTGATCGGCTAGCGCAAGCCGCTCGCCGTGAAGGACTTCAGGTCAAAGCTGAGGTGGCCTCAGGCCCTGCCGTGACTTTTCCGTTGCGGAGGGCGTCGAGGGCCGTCTACGCTTTCGTCTGTTGGTTGGATCACTTTTTGCACGTGTTTGTGCGGCATAGCCTCGCAGATCACGCTTCGCTTCGGATGCAAGGTCCGCCTAGTAGGCCCCGAGTAGGGGCTGCTGATGGTGTCCCGATTCGTCGAGACGCAGCGTGAGCTCGGGTTCGGTTTTGTTGGCAACGCGGGCAGGCGGTTCGGTCGCTGCAGGACGGGATCTGCTCTCGACACGATTTGGGTGTCGGCGGGTAGCTCCCGAAGACCGGTCCGCTCGTTCGTCCTTGGTTGCTTCGTTCAGGTCACTTCAAACTCGTCTCAGAGTGCTCATCCCCGCTTCCGGAGTTGAGCCACGTCTGGGAACTCTGGCCCCTTGCCTGGGGCCGTCAGGTGGAACCGCATGGAGACTGTAGTCTACGGCCGCTTTCGGTCCGTTGCTCACATCCCCGACCTCGTCGAGATGCAGACGAAGTCGTACGACTTTTTTCTTCAGCCGGAGACTCATCCGAACCGGCGTAAGGGAGATGGTCTTGAGGCGCTGTTGAGTGAGGTCTTCCCGATCTACTCGTATGACAAGACGCTGTGCCTCGAATACGTCAGCTACGAGCTGGGCCGACCCCGGTATACGGTCGAGGAGTGCCGCAAGCTGCGCGTGACCTATGGTTACCCGTTCAAGATCCGGGTGCGGCTGGTAAAGCCTGAGCCTGTCGAAGAGGACATTTACCTCGGCGAGATCCCGATCATGATCGGCGGCGGCGAGTTCATCGTGAACGGCTCGGAGCGGGTGACGGTTAGTCAGCTGCACCGCTCGCCGGGCGTCGACTTCTCCGTAGAGCTGCACACCGGCGAGAAGAAGCTGCACAGCTGCTGGATCATCCCGGAGCGCGGGAGTTGGATCGAGCTGAACGTCACCAAGAAGGACGCGATCGCGATCCGTATTGACCAATCCGGCAAGTTCTCGTGCACCACGCTGCTGCGCGCGATGGACGCCAAGTATTCGACCGACGCCGCGATCCTGAACGAGTTCTACGACGTCGAGAAGGTCACCAGGAAGAAGACGGACCCGGACGCGAAGTTCGCGAAGGCCCTGGTCGGCACGTACGCGGTCGGAGACATCGTCGACGCCGCGAGCGGCGACCCCTTCGTCCGGTCTGGAGAGGAGATCACGGAGGAGGCTGCCCGCGCGATCAGCGAGAGCGAGCTGCGTGAGGCCGAGGTCCTGCGTGACCCTGAAGACTTCCTGCTCTTAAACACCCTGCGCGAGGACACGACGAACAGCCATGAAGAGGCGTTGCTGAAGATTTATCAGCGTCTCCGCCCTGGCAACCCGCCGCAGCTGGAGAAGGCGCGAGAGCTCTTCCACGAGAAGTTCTTCGATGAGACTCGTTACCGCCTCGGTCGCGTTGGTCGCTTCCGCCTGAACCGGAAGTTCGAGGGTGACCCGAAGAACAACCAGCAGACGTTGGCGGCGAACGACTTCGTCCAAGCCATCAACTACATCTTGGGCCTGCGCGCGGGTGAAGGTGAGATCGACGACATCGACCACCTCGGTAACCGCCGGGTTAGGACCATCCAAGAGCTTGCTGGGGACGAGTTCCGCAAGGGTTTCCTGAAGCTCCGGCGTACGGCCCAGGAGCGGATGAACCTCGAGAACGTCGACACCGTCACGCCCCGAAACCTGATCAACTCGAAGACCTTTAGCTCGGCGATCGACTACTTCTTCGCGCGAGGTGAGCTGAGCCAGGTCGTAGACCAGACCAACCCGCTCTCGCAGCTGACGCACGAGCGCCGCCTGTCAGCCCTCGGCCCGGGCGGCCTCAACCGCAAGCGCGCTGGCTTCGAGGTGCGTGACGTGCACACGTCACACTACGGTCGGCTGTGCCCGATCGAGACGCCGGAAGGCACCAACATCGGGTTGATCAGCTCGCTGTCGATCTACAGCTCGCTCGACGACTACGGCTTCCTGACGACGCCGTATGTCGTCATCAAGAACGGCAAGGTCACCGACGAGGTCAAGCGGCTCCGGGCCGACGAGGAGAGCAACGCGGCGCTCGCGCCAGCCGACACGCCGACCGATAAGAACGGCAAGTTGGTCGCCGACGACCAAGGCTTCGTGATCGCCCGCGTCAACGGTGACCCCGCGCTGGTCGCGCCGAAGGACGTCGACTACATGGACGTCTCGACCAAGCAGGTCGTTGGCGTCTCGGCGTCGCTGATTCCGTTCCTGGAGCACGACGACGCCAACCGCGCGTTGATGGGCTCGAACATGCAGCGGCAGGCAGTGCCGCTGTTGATCACCGACGCGCCTGTGGTGGGGACTGGAATGGAAGAGGTCGTCGCGGGTAACTCCTCGATGGTCGTGCGCGCCAAGAAGGGCGGCACGGTCACCGCGGTCGACGCGACCCGCATCACGATCGACGAAGACGTCTACAAGCTGCGGAAATACGAGGCGCTCAACGAGCGGACGTGTCAGAACCAGACGCCGATCATCAAGCTCGGCGACAAGGTGAAGGCTGGCCAGGTCATCGCCGATGGCGCCGCGACGGAGAACGGCGTGCTCGCGCTCGGCAAGAACGTCACGGTCGCCTTCATGCCGTGGGACGGCTACAACTACGAGGACGCGATCCTGCTGAGCGAGGACTTGGTGCGGAACGACGTCTACACGTCGATCCACATCGACGAGTTCGAGGTCGAGATCCGCGAGACCAAGCTCGGTAAGGAAGAGTTCTCTCGCGACATCCCGAACGTCAGCGAAAAGGCGCTACGCCACCTCGACGAGGGCGGCATCGTGCAGGTCGGGACGCGCGTCCGGAAGGGCGACATCCCGGTCGGCAAGGTCGCTCCGAAGAGCAAGAGCGAGCTGACCCCAGAAGAGAAGTTGCTGCACGCGATCTTCGGTCGCGCCGGCGAAGACGTGAAGAACGCGTCGCTCGAGGTGCCGACGGGCGTAGAAGGCATCGTCATCGGCGCGGAGAAGTATTCCCGCAAGGTCAACCTGACCGAGCAGGAGCGCACGCGCAACCTCGAAGAGATCAAGAACGCCGAGGTCGAGTTCCTCAAGCAGTTCCGTAGCAACACCAAGCGTCTGCTTGAAAACGCGAAGAAGCTGCTCGGCGACTCTGTCAAGTCGGCGGAAGGCAAGGTGCTCGCGATCAATGATGAGATGCTGATCCTGGATCTGCGCACGATCCGCGACCGGGTCCGTCAGGTCGCAGAAGAGCGCAAGGACAGCAAGGTCAAGACCGAGCTCGTGCAGATCCTCCAGGAGTTCGGAGAGCGCATCGAGGAGTCCGAGGCCGAGAAGAACAAGCTGGTCAACCGACTCTCGCGCGGTGATGAGCTGCCGCAGGGCGTGCTTGAGATGGTGAAGGTCTACGTCGCGACCAAGCGCCGGATCTCGGTTGGCGACAAGATGGCTGGCCGCCACGGCAACAAGGGCGTGATCTCCAAGATCCTGCCGGTGGAAGACATGCCGTTCCTCGCGGACGGGACCCCGGTCGACATCGTGCTCAACCCGCTCGGCGTGCCGAGCCGTATGAACGTTGGGCAGATCCTCGAGACTCACCTGGGCTGGGCCGCTCGTCGGCTCGGTTGGCGTGTTCAGACGCCGGTGTTCGATGGCGCCAGTGAGGCCGACATCGAGGCAGCTCTGACTAAGGCTGGCTTCGACACGGACGGCAAGTCGCAGCTCTATGACGGGCGGACCGGTGAGTCGTTCACGCAGCGCACGACGGTCGGCACGCTCTACATGCTCAAGCTGCACCACCTCGTTGACGACAAGGTCCACGCTCGCGCGACCGGCCCTTACTCGTTGATCACGCAGCAACCGCTCGGCGGCAAGGCTCGCTTCGGCGGTCAGCGCTTTGGGGAGATGGAAGTCTGGGCGCTCGAGGCATACGGCGCCGCGAACGTCCTCCAGGAGCTGCTGACCGTGAAGTCCGACGACGTCGACGGCCGCACGAAGATCTACGAGGCGATGGTCAAGAACGAGAACATCCTCGAGCCCGGCACGCCGGTCTCGTTCGGGGTGCTCTGTAACGAGATCAAGGGCCTCGGGCTCAACATTGAATTGCACAAGCGGGGCGCAGTCGAAGACGTCATGCCGGGCTGAGCCCGGCTGTCTTCAGGCCTTCTAAACCTAACTTATCCTCCGAAACCCTCGCTCGAGCCGTGACGACGGCGAGAGCACTTAGCAGCAACAAGGCGCACGATGGTCGAACCCATCTACGACAAGATCAACGACTACGCTTCGGTGACCATCCGGTTGGCCTCTCCTGAGGACATCAGGGACTGGTCTTTCGGAGAGGTCAAGAAGCCGGAGACGATTAACTATCGGACCTACCGGCCAGAGCGGGACGGCCTGTTCTGCGAGCGTATCTTCGGCCCCGAGAAGGACTGGGAGTGCTCTTGCGGCAAATACAAAGGCATCAAGCACAAGAACATCACCTGCGATAAGTGCGGCGTGATGATCACGCACAGCCGCGTGCGTAGAAAGCGCATGGGCCACATCAACCTGGCCGCGCCGGTCGCGCACATCTGGTTCTTCAAGGCGATGCCGTCGCGACTGGGGACGCTGCTGGGTCTGAAGACCGCCAGCCTGGAGAAGGTCATCTACTTCCAGGACTACATCGTCACCGACGCTGGCGACACGCCGCTCAAGGAGCTGCAGCTCCTGAGTGAGGACGAGTTCCGCCAGTCGCGGCAGAAGTATGGCATGGCGTTCCAGGCCGGCATGGGCGCAGAGGCTGTGCGCGAGCTGCTCCGGGGCCTCGACCTCAACTTGCTCAGCGAGACGCTGCGCGAAGACCTCAACCGGACCGAGTCGAAGCAGAAGATCAAGGACATCATCAAGCGGCTGAAGACCGTCGAGATGTTGCGTGACTCCGGTAACAAGTCGGAGTGGCTGATCTTGGATGCGGTCCCGGTGATCCCGCCGGACCTGCGCCCGCTGGTGCCGCTCGACAGCGGCAACTTCGCGACGTCGGACCTCAACGACCTCTACCGTCGTCTGATCAATCGGAACAACCGCCTCAAGAAGCTGCTCGACCTTAACGCTCCGGAGGTCATCATCCGGAACGAGAAGCGGATGCTGCAGCAGTCGGTCGACGCGCTGTTTGACAACAACCGCTGCCGTCGTCCGGTGCTCGGCTCGAGCAACCGCCCGCTCAAGTCCCTCACGGACATGATTAAGGGCAAGCAGGGTCGCTTCCGCGAGAACCTGCTCGGCAAGCGCGTGGACTACTCGGCGCGTTCGGTGATCGTCGTCGGACCAGACCTGCGCCTGCATCAGTGCGGTCTGCCAAAGATCATCGCGCTGGAGCTGTTCCAGCCCTTCATCATCCGCCGCCTCAAGGAGCTCGGCCACGCTGACACGATCAAGTCGGCCAAGAAGATGCTGGAGCGTAAGGACGAGGAGGTCTGGGACATCCTCGAAGAGGTGATCCAGAACCACCCCGTTCTGCTCAACCGCGCGCCGACGCTCCACCGGGTGGGCATCCAGGCGTTCGAGCCGGTCTTGGTCGAGGGCAACGCGATCCGCGTGCACCCGCTCGTTTGCTCGGGCTACAACGCTGACTTCGACGGCGACCAGATGGCGGTCCACCTGCCGCTGTCCTTCGAGGCGCAGATCGAGGCGTGCACGCTGATGCTCTCGATCAACAACATCTTCTCGCCGGCGCACGGCGGGCCGATCATCGCGCCGAACCAGGACATCGTTCTGGGCTGCTACTGGGCGAGCTTGCAGCGCCCTGGCGAGCTCGGCGAGGGCAAGACCTTCGCGAGCCGTGACGAGGTCTGGATGGCCTACTCGTCGGAGAAGGTGCACATCCACGCCCGCATCAAGGTGCAGTTCCCTGCTGGCGTCGAGATCCGTAATCAGGGTGACACGGTCGTCACAGACGGCCACACGCTCGTCGAGACGACCCCCGGACGGATCATCTTCAACGAGATCCTGGAAGAGGGGATGCCCTTCTACAACCACGACCTCGACAAGAAGGCGCTGTCGAACATCATCGCGGATTGCCACCTGCTGCTCGATCGCGGCGCCACGCTACGGCTGCTCGACCGCATGAAGCAGGCTGGCTTTCAGGCCGCGACGGCGTCCGGCATCTCGTTCGGCAAGGACGACATGGTGGTCCCGCCGACCAAGGAGGAGATCATCGGGAAGACCGCCAAGGAGGTGGAGAAGATCCACTTGGCGCACGCGCGCGGGATCATCACCGAGGGCGAGCGCTACCTGAAGGTCATCGACTCTTGGACCCACGCCCGAGAGCAGATCGGCGACGACATGCTCAACGAGCTGCGTAACGACACGCGCGACGGGCGGCTTTACGTCAACCCGATCTTCTGCATGGTCATGTCGAAGGCGCGTGGCTCGGTCGAGCAGATTCGTCAGCTCGCCGGGATGCGTGGCCTGATGGCCAAGCCGAGCGGCAAGATCATCGAGCAGCCGATTAAGGCGAACTTCCGCGAAGGCCTGCGCGTCCTCGAGTACTTCTCGTCGACTCACGGCGCGCGTAAGGGTCTCGCCGACACGGCGCTCAAGACGGCCGACTCAGGTTACTTGACCCGTAAGCTCGCCGACGTCGCTCAGAACGTGGTCGTCTCGATCCATGACTGCGGCACGGAGAACGGCGTCGACAAGGGCACCGTCTACCAGGGTGACAAGGTGGCGGTGACGTTCGTCGACGCGGTCCGCGGGCGCGTCGCGCTGTATGCGGTCGTTGACCCGATGTCTGACGATGTCATCGTCGAGAAGGGCCAGCTGATCACCATCGATATCGCTAAGAAGATCGAGGCGGTGGTGTCGAGCGAGACCATCCGAGTGCGCTCGCCGCTGACGTGTGAGGCTCCTCACGGCGTCTGCGCGCTCTGCTATGGCATGGACCTGTCGCGCAGCGCGCTGGCGGAGCCGGGCCTCGCGGCGGGCATCATCGGCGCGCAGTCTATCGGTGAGCCGGGCACCCAGCTCACGATGCGGACCTTCCACATCGGTGGCACAGCGAGCAAGAAGGTCGAGGACTCCGAGGTGCGGAACAAGCGCGCGGGTCGGGTTCAGTTCGCTAACCTCGAGACCGTTGGCGTCGACGGCGAGAATGGCGTCCATACGATCGCGCTCAAGCGCCGCGGCGAGATCCTCGTCGTCGATCAGAAGGAGCGCGAACTCGAGCGTCACGAGGTGCCGTTGGGCGCTGTCGTTCACGTCGAGGAGGGCTCCGAGATTAAGGAGAGCACGCCGCTTTGTTCTTGGGATCCGCACCACAACCCGATCCTCGCCGAGGTGGCTGGTGTTGTGCGCTTTGAGGACATCATCGAAAGCAAGACCTTCCGGGTCGAGTTTGACGCGGAAACCAAGGTCAAGCGCAAGGTGATGATCGAGCACAAGGGCGATCTGCACCCGCACCTGATCATCGAGGACGAGAGCGGCAACCGCCTCGCGATCACGCCGGTGCCGGAGAAGGCCTACATCGAGGTCGAGAGCGGCGACAAGGTGGTCGCTGGCATGATGCTGGCCAAGACACCCCGCGAGATCCTCGGAACGCAGGACATCACCGGTGGTCTGCCACGCGTCACGGAGTTGTTTGAGGCGCGCCGTCCGAAGGACCCGGCGGTCTTAGCCGAGATCGACGGCATCGTCGAGTTGGGCGACAAGCGGCGCGGCAAGCGAACGATCCTCGTCAAAGGCGAGGGCGACATCGAACGTGAGCACCTCGTTCCGCAGGGCAAGAACCTGCGCGTGCACCGCGGTGACCACGTCAAGGCCGGCGAAGCGCTCGTCGATGGACCGTTAGTGCCGCACGACATGCTCGCGATTCAGGGCGAGAAGTCGGTGCAGAATTACCTGCTCCGAGAAGTCCAGACGGTTTACCGCGCCCAGGGCGTCGGCATCGATGACAAGCACATCGAGATCATCCTGGCGCAAATGATGCGCAAGGTGCAGGTCGAGGACCCTGGCGACAGTGAGTTCTTGCCTGGCGCGGTGGTGGATAAGTTCCGCTTCCGCGAGTCGAACCAAAGCCTGCGTCAGCAGCGCAAGAAGCCCGCGACGGCGTCGCCGCTGCTGCTAGGTATCACGAAGGCCTCGCTGCAGTCCGACTCGTTCATCTCTGCGGCCTCCTTCCAGGAGACCACCAAGGTGCTCACCGAGGCGGCGCTAGCTGGTAAGCAGGACGGTCTGGTCGGCCTCAAGGAAAACGTCATCCTCGGCCACTTGGTGCCGACCGGGACTGGGTTCCGTAATTACCAGAAGACGCGCGTGCTTAAGAACGTGGACCTCCAGGCCGCGGCCGAGGAGATCGGACGTCTTAGCAAGCAAGGCTTCCTGGACGAGGGCGGCCCTGTGATCCGCCTGGAGGGCATCGACGACGAGCCAGCGATGGCTGGCTCGGGCGATGGTCCTGTGGACACAGAGTCGGACGGAGGTCTCTTGGACGGCGATTCCCCGGCTGGGGATTCCCCTACAGGCGCCGGTCATGGAGCTGACTAGGGGGTAGAGGCCTCGCCGGAGCAAGCGCGTGTGGCCGCCTTTGGGCCACGCAGCCCCCGGCGGGCTTGTTTTCGCTATCTGTTTCCGTATTCTCCCTCGCCCCTTTCCAGGCCGGTAGCCCGGCCGAACTTGGGCTCGTCACCCTTTGATGAGCCCGATACGGACTGTCGACCCAACTGTAATGCCCACGATCAACCAACTCATCCGCAAGGGCCGCAAGGCGATGAAGGAGAAGAGCAAGTCTCCGATCCTCGACCGATGCCCGCACAAGCGTGGCGTCTGCCTGCAGGTCAAGACGATGACGCCGAAGAAGCCGAACTCTGCGCTGCGCAAGATCGCGCGTGTTCGCCTGAGCAACGGTAAGGAGACGACGGTCTACATCGGTGGTGAAGGCCACAACTTGCAAGAACACTCGATCGTGCTGATCCGCGGCGGCCGTGTCCGAGACCTGCCTGGTGTTCGCTATCACGTGCTGCGTGGCTGCCTCGACGCTTCGGGTGTCGAGGTTCGCCGTCAAGGTCGCAGTAAGTACGGCGCGAAGCGTCCGAAGAGCAAGTGACTTTGAGCGCCCGCCGACCGACCGTCAGCTGACCAACGACCCACACTGAGCCGAGATGCCTCGTTCCTACAAGTCTACTGAGATCTACCTAAAGGGAGATCCCCGCTACAACAGCACGCTCGCGAGCAAGATCATCAACAAGATCATGCTCGACGGGAAGAAGACCACAGCTCAGGCGCTGTTCTATGAAGCGGTAGACCTCGTCTGCGCCAAGGTTGAAGGCGCTGAGCCGGTGGATGTCTTCACCAAGGCGATCGAGAACATCAAGCCGCGTGTCGAGGTTCGCAGCAAGCGCGTCGGTGGCGCGACCTATCAGGTCCCGCGAGAGGTCAACAAGCGTCGTCAGCAGAGCTTGGCGATCCGTTGGATGGTGGACGCGGCTCGGAGCAAGCGCGGCAAGCCGATGGCCAAGTGTCTCGCTGAAGAGCTCTTCGACGCCTACAACAACCAGGGCGCTGCGGTCACCAAGAAGGAAAATGTGCACAAGATGGCCGAGGCAAACAGCGCCTACAGCCACTTCGCTTGGTAGCCAGTCATCGCTCCCTGACCGTCAGCTTTTTTGGTTGGCGGAGGGGGCATAGACGCCGCCGCTGACGCCCCGCCACGCGGGGCGTTTTCGATTTTGGCGTTCTTTGGTCGGAAAGCCTCGTTCTGCTTGGAAGAAACGCGTCGCCCCGACCGTCTCCCTCGGGTTACCCTGCACGCGGCCTGCGCATCCAGACCCTCTGGATTCCGCGACGCCTAGCAACCGCCGATGAGACTGTCACTTCCGATCTTGTTATATGCCACGGCGCTCGGCCTGTTTGGCTGGGCGGGCTGGACGGTTTACGAGACGATTCCGTTGATGAACTCGCAGACGGCGGAGCAGGCGTCCATGAACGGCATCAACAAGTCGAAGGACCTGATCAAGCGAGGGCGCGGCGCAGATCGTCAAGGCAGCGGCTTAAACTACAACGCGACGGATTGGTGGCGTCAGTTCAAGGACATCAACTTGATCGGTAAGCTGCCGCCCAAGGAGCCGACCCAAGAAGAGCTCGACCGCCAGAAGCAAGAAGAGCAGGCGCCAAAGGTCGACATGACGCCGCTCGAGGACATCTTCGAGCTCGTGTCGCTCGTCTACGACGGTAAGGACGCTGGCCGCGGCGGAGATACCCACGTCATCATTCGCTACAAGCCGACCGCCAACGTCACGCCGCCTTTGTGGTGGATGAAGGAGAACCAAGTCCCTGGTGGCGTCGGCGGTCCTCGTGATCTCTCTGCGGCGCCTGCGAGCGCTAAGACACGCAGCACGCGGGGTCGCGGGCGGCGCGGCGGAAAGTCGTCTTCCGGTAAGGCCCCAGCGGCGATGCCGACCGCGATGCCGACGGCGACGCTTACTGGCAGGGAGTTCCTGCAGAAGATCTGGGTAGACGCTGGCGACGACCCACGGCGCGCGGCGTCGCTCTGGCCGAGCTACGGTCACATCAAGTTGGTCCGGGTCGCACCGGACGCGCAGTCCGCCTTCTTCTTGCGCGAGGTGCCAGCTTCCGCGGAAGCGGCGTCTGCGGAAGCACCAAAAGAAGAGGAGCTGCTGAAGACCACGGCCGAGATCCCTCAGGACGTCTTGCTCGCACTGCGCAAGCTTCAAGGGCGCGGTGGCCCGCGCGTCGATCGCGTGGCACGCGATGAAGCCCAGCAGAGCCAGTGGCAGGAGGTCGAGGAGACGACTCGCGTCGGCAACCAGTTCCACATCGGCCGGAAGGACGAGCAGCGCTTCCGCTCGTCGGGCGACTTCTTCAACAACGTCTACGTCGACACCTACGTCAGCAAGACGACCAGCCTGCGGGGCGTCTCGGTGCGTAGCGTCGAGACGAAGCTCGCCCAGGCCTACGGCATCCAGACCGGGGACGTGCTGTTGGAGGTCAACAGCCGCAAGATCACTTCCAAGGCCCAGGCGACCAACATGGTGAAGAAGGACTACCAGCGCGGCGTGCGAACCTTCTCGACCAAGTGGTTATCCAACGGCCAAGTCATCGAGCGCGTTTATCAAGCGCCTGACAAGTAGCCCTGACGAGGTGACGGTGTGGCGCCGGCGTTATTGACGGTCGACTGCGGTAACAGCACGGTCCAGTGTCGTGACGACGCCGGCCGGCTCTGGTCGACGCCGAGCGGCGCAGCAGACTTCGCTTCCTTGGCCGAGTTTGTCGGCTCGACGGCGCCCCGCGTCGTTGCTGTCAGCGTCGTCCCGGACGCGTTGATCGCGGCGACCGCCGCCTTCGCTGGGCTCCAGCTCGACGTCGAGGTCGCGGGAGTTGACTTGCCGTGCCCGCTGTCCCTTGAGTATGGCACCATCGAGACGCTCGGCGCAGATCGTTGGCTAGGTGCATTCGCAGCGCATCGGCGCTTCGGCGCGGCGATCATCGTGGACTGTGGGACGGCGACGACCGTCAACATCGTCACCGCCGAAGGCGTCTTCCGGGGCGGCGCGATCGCGCCTGGTCTCGGGGCGTTTGTGGCCGGTATGCGGGCGACAACGCCTGCCCTGCCGGCAGCCGACCTAGATGCTCAACCGTCTTTACCGGCGTCATCGACGCAGCTGAGCGTCGACGCCGGTGTGTTGGTCGGCTGGACTGGGTTGGTGGAGAGGTTGGTCGCCGAGGCCTGCGCAGCGGCGCCGGACGCGGCCGTGGTAGTGACAGGCGGGAACGCCCAGCGCCTCTTGGGACGCACGTCGTTGCGCTACGAGCGGTGCCCTGAGCTTCTTCACGACGGTCTGCGAGCGCTCGTCGCGGAGCCGCGATGAGGCTTTTGACGGCGCCTGGTTTGGCAGGCATCGCGGTCTTGCGCGCCGAGCCTGAGGAGCGACACGCGCTGCTCGCGTGCCTTTATTCGCGGAGCGGTCCTGCGCCTGCTCCCGCGCCCGGGGACCCGCCGCGGCGCGCGTCTCTTAGGTTCGATGGTCGTGATGTCGACGAGGTCCTCGTCGTCACGCGGGCAGACGGCGCGCTAGAGCTGCACGCGCACGGGTCGCCAGCAGTGCTCGATCAGATCGATGAACGCTTCGGGGTCTTGGTCGCTGCGCCGCTCAGGCCCGCCGAGCAGCTGTTGCAGCAGGCGATGTCTGAGGCGCAGTTCGACCTCGCGATTGAGCAGCGCGAGCTAGATTTCGACGCAGAGCTCGCGGAGCTGGCGCGGCTGCCGCTCGCTGCGCGGCGAGCGGCAAAGGCCGCCGCGTTAGAGCGTAGTCGAGTGGCGATGGCCCTTGTCCGGCCGCAGCCGGTGGCGCTCATCGGGCGTCAGAACGCGGGCAAGTCCACGTTGTTTAATAGGTTGCTGTTTCGCGAGCGGGCGTTGACGGGGGACACCCCGGGGCTCACGCGGGATCCGGTCGCGGAGGTCACGACGCTCGCAGGCTACCCATATGAGCTCATTGACACCGCTGGTGAAGGAGCGGCGCCTAATCCGGTTGACGCGGCGGCGATCGAGCTCGGTCGGGCGCGAAGAGCGGGCGCGTTGTTGATCGGCGTCGTGGACGGCGCGGTCGGCCCCGGCGACGAAGCCGCGGGGCTGTTGGCGGAGTGCGCGCTCATTGTCCGCACCAAGCGCGACCTAGAGGTGGCGCGCTGGCCTCGAGATGTACGCTGCGACGCGTCGTTTTCGGCGGAGCAGCAGCCTCCGCAGGAGGTGCGTCGCGAGTTGGGCGGGCTGCTCGCGGCAGCGCGGGGGCTCCCAGCGCCGGCGGCGGTCGGCGGCTTCGCCGCATTGGATGATCGCCAGCTTGATGCCTTGAAGGACGTCGATGTCGATGGACCCCGGGCGCCTCTGTAGGCATGATGTCGGCGTCGATGGCTGCACACGTCAAGCGTGACTTGGTCTCCATCGAGGACCTTAGCACCGCCGAGATCCTCGAGCTCTTCCAACACGCGGACGAATTCAGGGCGGACCTCCACGCGTGGTCGGAGCTTTGCCGCGGCACGATCATGGCGACGCTCTTCTTCGAGCCTTCGACTCGCACCCGGTTGAGCTTCGAGTCGGCCATGCTCCGCCTCGGCGGCGGCGTGATCACCGCTGCAGAGGTCGCGAGTATGAGCCGCGCGAAGGGGGAGTCGCTCGCGGACACGGTGCGCGTCGTCGGCGGCAGCTACGCGGACATCTTGGTCGTGCGACACCCAGAGGAAGGCGCAGCGCGGGTCGCTGCCCGCTATGCGTCGGTGCCGGTCGTCAACGGCGGAGATGGCGCGCATGAACACCCGACGCAGACGCTGTGCGATCTCTACACCCTATGGAAAGAGAAAGGGCGCCTTGAAGGGCTTGAGGTCGTGCTTTGCGGCGATCTGCGTTACTCGCGCACGATCCACTCGTTCTGTTACGCGCTCGCGCGCTTCGGAGCGAACATTGTGACGATGCCCTATCCGGGGTTTGAGCTCCCTGAATACGTGTTGCAGCGGCTGCGGCGTGATTATGGGGTGCAGGCTGCGACGGCGTCGGTCGGCGATTTGCCCGGCCTCGCCGGCAGCAGCAACGCTGCGGCCTACTTGACCGCGAGCAAGCCGCACCAGCTGGCCTTATTCACCAAACTCGGCAACGTCGAGGTGTCTCGCATCGACGCGATTTACATGACGCGGGCGCAGCTCGAGCGCCACGAAGGTGAAGAGACCAAGGACTATCCGCGCGTGACGCGGTCCACGATGGGCGCGGCGGCGACAAAAGACGCGCGCGTGATGCACCCGCTACCTCGAGTGGATGAGATCAGCTACGAGCTCGATGACGACCCGCGGTCGGTCTACTTCCGTCAGGCAGAGCTCGGCGTGCCGATGCGCATGGCGCTGATGGCCTATCAACTCGGCAAGATCAAGCTCAGCGCGTCACCGCCGCTACAGCTCTCTGTCGCAGCCGGAGACGTCGCGGGCGCTCTCGGGCCGCGTTGCCGCAACGAGAGATGCATCACGAACAACGAAGGCGTCCGATATTTGGAGCGCGATTTCCGTTTGCGGCCTGACACCTCACCCGCGGTGCTGGCGTGCGCCTATTGTGAGCGAGAGGTGGAGGCCTGCTTCGTCGGTGACGCCCGTAGCAGGGTGGTTTACCGTTACGGCGCCGCTGAGGTGGAGCAGATCGACGCAAGCTCTCGCGCGTATTTTGCGAGCGAAGACCAGGCCCGATCGGCGGGCTTTTCTAGCCCTAAGACCTGAGCACGCCGACGTTTGGGGTGGCTTGTGAGCGGAATCGCACCTCTCCATGCGCCCCAACGCTCAGTGGGAGGCCTCACTCGCCCCGTCATCTGGCGCGTAAGATGCTATAATTTTTGGACTTAGGGATGCTTGCAGCCGGATCTTCAGGCGGCATGATGTTTGTTGTGCCCCTCTGAGACATTGGCGACGCAGAGAAGCTTAACCCCAGCACCCCGCGGCGCCCGATGTAGCATCTTTAGGGTTCCTTTGGTCTCCACTTAGCGTGGGGAGCGCCAAGGGGCTCGACCTGATTCAATCGTCCAGCATCTGGTCGTCACGCGCCTTCGCGTGGCAACCAAATATCATCTGATGTCGCCTCATCACCCATCTTTGCTTCCCATGATGGCAGACAACCTCAAGGCGCCCGGCGTATCCGGTCGCACTCTCGGCTCTAAGCTCAGCTGCGCTGGCGCGATCGCGCTTAGCGCGATCGCCTTTGGCGCTTGTGGTGGTGGAGGTGGTGGCGTCGCCAGCGCGACCCCGGGGGCGACGGTGCAGCCTGAGCTGTTAGCCGTTGAGTATGGGCGCTTGGTAGACGTCTATGGACTGCAGGTGACTGCGGAGGGCGCCGCGATCTCGCTGTATCGCAAGGACGTGGTCATTGGCGGCAACATCCAGGATCAGCGGCCGACCAACTCGAACTTGTCGGATAACGAGATCCTCTTCGACTTCATCGGCACAGACCCGGACACCTTGCAGGCGAGGTTGTTCATTCCTCGGGACGTCGTCGGGAGCGAGTTCTCCGACGCCTTCGAGTCGCTCGACGATGAGCTGCGGACGGTCTCGCCGATGTTGTTTGGGCAGAACGGCAACGGCATCCCCTTCTCGGTCGTGCCGCGTAACGCTGGCATCCGACTGCGCTTCTCGGCGCCGCTTGGGATCGATGACTCGTTCTTCGTCGGGCGTGACAGCAGCGGTCAGGTGACCGAGCTGCGCAACACCGAGGCGGTGCAGCTGCTGCGCATCGTCGATGACCCGGCGTTGCCCAATGGCTTCGTCCCGATGCCGGTCCGGATTGTCGTCGGCGAGTCGGACGTGGTGCTCGACCCGGTGCTGCTGGGCACGGAAGGCCTGCAATATCAAACCTCGAACAACGCCGCTGGCTTGCCAGCCTCCCCGGACCAGTTCGGCGCGAACATCCGCATCGCGGTGGCCCTTGAAGGCCCGCTCGCGATCCCCGGCTTGCGCGCGCAGACTTCGGGCGGCTTGACTGGCCTGAACAACAGCCAGCGAAACTCGATCGTGCGGGATTTCCGCTCGGGCAACCAAGATGACGAGTCGGCGGACATCTCACGAGGTTTCGTCCGTGATCCGTTGCCGCTGCGCGTCATCGGCGAGATCCCGATGTATCTCGAGCGCGTCGACAGCATTAACCAGTTCACGCAAGAGATCACGGTCTACAAGAACGGGCTCAGTCACGAGATCGATCGTGGTGACGTGATCCGGTTCGTCAACGACTCGTCGGGCGTGCCGTTTGGCAGCGCCGAGGTCGTCGTCGACCCCGATGATGACCGCGACAACCCGGGCGTGCAGCACGTGCGCGTCCGTATCCGTCGCGTCGCCGACCTCGCGACGATCGACCCCCGGAACCTCCCAGGGTACCCGGCGACGATCTCTGAGCGAGAGCCGTGGTTGGTTCAGAACGCCCCGCGCTCTGTCGTGGTCGCTGAGTTCACGGCGGGCGATGAGGCCGGTCGCGACGACCCGCGCAACTTCCTGCAATTCACGCCTGCGCCGCTGGAGCTGAACGGCTACCGCCCGCAGCAAAACGAGTTCGTCTCCCCTTACGCGGGCGCCGTGGTGCGCTTCACCAAGCCGGTAGACCTTGAGACGGTGAAGTGGGCCGACACGTTCTTCTTCGCGATGCGCGACCTCACGACCGAGGACAGCATCGCGGACTTCATCGCGGGCCGGCCGTTCAACAACGGCGGCGTGGCCGGCGTCGGCATGAACCCGGCGACCTTCAACCTCGCGAAGTATCGCACGCCGTACTTGATCACGTCGCGCGTCTTCGACGAAGACGGCTCCCAGACGTCGCTGCGGCTTCAGCCGTCGACGGGGTTCTACCTCGACGAGACGATGCGGAACCCGCCCGCAGGCGCAGATTACCGCTACTTCTTGCACCTGATCTCCGACTCGGACGACGGCGGCATCAAGGACCTGGCGGGCAACCGTGTGGATCTGCAAGGCACGACCGCCGACCGCAGCAACAGCGTGGTGATCCCGTTCACGGTCGACACCCGCAGCTCGGGGTCGGAGCCGGTGTTCTCCGACAACTTGTCGATCAACATCGTGCGCCGCTTCGCCTCGCGCGACGAGGACGCCCGGCCGAGCTACTACCTGCCGGAGGAGGTCCAGGGTGATGGCCAACCGCAGATCGCGAAGGCCTACCCGCTCGAGGACATGTTCGGCGCGTTCCTCTACCTCAACAACAAGCTGCAGGCGCGTCCGACGACGCGCGTTCGCGTAGTTGCGGACAACCTCAACCAGTCGCCGATTCAGCAGCAGCAAGGGACGCCCGCGCCGCAGAACCCGCTCGGCTGGTGCCCACAGTTCTTTGGCAGCGAGACGCAGGTCGGGTCGAACTCGGCAAACAACCTCGTGCCCGCTGGCATCCAGAACCCGCTGAACCCTTATGGCTGCCGTTTGCAGACCGTTTGGCGTGAGGTCGACCTGAGCTTGTCGCGCACCGACCCCTTCGACTTCAACCTGGACATCGAGCAGATGTACTGGGCGCCCTATGTGGGCACGAACTTGACGTTCGATGAGTTCGACCGGGTCTCGGCGTTCTTGGGGCACTCCGAATACCGCCCGATTCCGTGCGTGGGTGACTTTAGCTCGCTGCCGTCGTTCACGCAGTCGGGCCTCCGCCGCGCGTTCGAGAAGAACTTCGCTTGGAACCCGCTGCCGACCGGCAACGGCACCATCATCGAGAGCCAGGCGCCACGCGCTACTGCTTACGTGGACACCCCGATGCAGATCGATCCGGCGGAGGTCGTGCTCGAGGTCAACCAGGTCAACCGCTTCTTGCCGCTCCCTGAGTTCCAAGAGCCCTACTTCGTCTATCGCGACGAGACGGTGGTTGAGCAGGGTGGTCGCTCGTCGGACTCGCTGGCCGACGGCTCTGACATCAGCGGCGTTGATTACGCGCCGTACGTCCTGTCGCCGTTCAGCATGGGCCAGGGTAGTCGGTGGATCGACGATGACGGCGCTCCTGGCGCTGTGCGCTTCGTCAACAGCTACTGGAACGACGCCCGCAGCCACTCGCTGGCGAGCCCTGCTTCGGGCGACGATTACACGGGCGGCCTGACCGGCAACATCGCGCTGCCGCTGCTGGCGGACTTCTGGACATACTGTGACTCGTCGGAGCTCCCGGCGGGCGGCGGCTACGTGGCGCTCGGCACGAACGGCTGGCAGACCGCGGTCACCGTGCAGTCTGACCCCAAGCCGAACTTCCGCGTAGTCAGCGCTGGTCGCGCCGCGTTGCCGAACGGCTCCCCGCCGATCTGTCGCTCGCCGGGCGACACGCAGTGGAACACCGCCTCGGGTGGCTACACCCCGACGGGCGGCGTCACGCCGGCGGGCGGCGGCGACAACACCTTCTATTGGATCATGATGGACGTGGCCAAGCGCCAGACGGTCATCACCAACGGCTTCATCGACCTCTACAACCCGCACCGGGTGCCGGAGGGCTTTGAGGATCCGCGACTGGGGCCGTTCTACCTCCTGAACGGCGCGCCGAACGCCCCGGCTGGGGTGCTGCCGACGTTCGCTTATGAGTTTGACCCGCCGTTGGGGCTGCTGCCGTCAGGGACCTCTGTGGTGCCACAGTTCCGCGGCGCGAGCACCGTCGACCCGGAGCCGTTCTACTATGAGGCTTGGGCCGAGAACGCGTCGTCGCTCTTCCCGACGGCTTCCTTCACGGCGAACGACCGCGCCCAGCTGCGTCCGACGAACGACAACTTCCCGCTCGACCCGTTTAAGGCGGGCGACGCGCACATGCGCAAGTGGGACAACCGGCCCATCCCTGGGACGGCCCAGGCGCGGAACTGGTGGACCTACATGTATAACCGGACGGTCACCTCGTATGTCGAGGACCCGAACCTGCTGATGGATCCGGCTTACACGCTGAACTTTGCGGGCCCGAACGAGACGTTTAACCCGCAGGACATCCGCTACGTAAATTGGCGGTTTATCGCCGCGAACAACGCCCAGGCGAGCCCGCCGGTCTCACCAACAATTGAGACCTTCGCGCTCTCCTACCGCTGGCAGCAGTAGCTGCTGGCGTCCGACCTGGCGCTCCCCAGCGCCTGGTCGTCACAACACCCCACGAACCCCTACCCCCAACCAAGCTCCTACTGGGCCTAGCGTCCTACCGAATCCCCGATCCTCGCTCGCGCCGTTCCCCTCTGTCGCGGCGCGCGACAACTTCCATGGCGTGGTAAGTCATGGCGCAGATGTGGTTGACTCCACCGCTGTGCGACGTGTCAGCGAGTCGTCGGCTAACGCGGTTAGGCTTCGCCTTTGGAACCCCCTCTCACGCACGGATGCCAGCGCCGAGATGTCTCGGCACGGTACGTAATAGCGCCATGACCAGAGTGTCCTCCAACCGATTGTTCTCCTTGGCTGTTTTGGTCGCGCTCGCCTCTTGCGATGGTGGCGGTAGCGCTGGCTCGGGCGGCGGCGCGCAGCCCCAGACTGGGGGTGACTTTGTCGTCCTCAGCACCGAGCCATCAGACAACGCGCAGCTGTATCTGAATGACGCCATCCGCATCGACTTCAGCAACCCGGTGGACCTGGGTTCTGTCGACCTGACGACCTTCACGTTTCAGGTGTTCGATCAGATCGGCCAGCCGATCGCTGAGCCGGTCGCGGGTGAGTTCATGCTCGGCACGAGCCCTGGCGACAGCGCCGTCGGTCGACGTCTGATGTTTGTGCCGGTGCTGCCGACCAACAATCTCTACACCAACGGGGGCTTCCGACCTGGGCGCACGTATCAGGTCCAGCTGGTCGGGGGCAACGTCTACAACGGGACCGTCATCCGGGACACCTCGGGGCAGGGGCTCGCGCTACCGAGGACGTTCTCGTTCTCGACCGCCGAAGGCACGACTTCGGCGGCGTTGTTCCGCAACACGGCGCCCGGCGGCCCGCGCCGCGCCGCGTTTGAGATCTTGCCGACGCCGGATACGACCGGGGTCGTGCTGAACAAGCTGGGCGCCGCGCCAGTCGAGCTGCGGTTGCGCTTTGACCAGCCGCTCAACCCGTCGAGCGCCAACATCCCCACAGAGGTCGACATCGACCCGCTGACCCGCAACAACAGCAGCCGCGGCCGCGTCTACCTCGAGTATGATGACTCCGAGTACGGCGACAACTGGTGGATCCCGGCTGACGTCGAGCTTGAGTCGAACGCGGCTGATGGTTCAACCCTAGTGATGCGTCCGCTTGGCGTTTTGCCGAACAACGCTGAGGTCCGGGTCGTCGTAGAGCGCACCCTGGAGGACATCTCTGGGGAGTCCAACGTCGCCAACGTCGCCTACGAGCGCGTCTTCGCGACCTTCCAGACCCGTCGCTCCTACGAGCAGCAGTTCGACGGCATGGTCGATGACTTCTTGGCGAGCTCGTCCGTCGATTTGACGGCGGCTTTCTCGGAGCCAGTCGGCGAGGTCGGCCCGGGCTATCTCAAGGCCGGCTTCGACTTCGAGGGCACCATCACCGGCGCTGAGTTTGAACCGACGGCGCCGCTGACGGTGTTGAACACCGACTTCACGGTCGTGCAGCCTAAGAATGGCTCCGCTTACAACGTCTCGGGCGGGGTCTTCAACTTCCGCAACGTCGTCATTCCAGCAGGTCGCACGGTCCAAGGGACTGGCACCAACCCGATGGTTTGGCTCGTCTCGGAGAAGTTCGAGATCTTCGGCACGCTCTCCGTGCGCGGGGGTGATGGCGAGCGAGTAGACGCCACGAGCGGCGCCAACGATAGGGCGCTCGGGGGCGCCGGCGCTTGCGGTGGTGGTGACGGCGGCGACGGTAGCCCGAGCGAGATCGCTCGCAGCATCGCTGGCGAGACCGGTAACGGTCCGCTGCAGGTCGCGGATCAAGGTGGTCGCGGCGGGTCGCTGTCTTGCACCGCTGGCTGCGGACGCGGCTCTGGCGGCGGTGGGGGATCGCTCTCGACGCAAGGTGACCCAGGCTTTAAGCAGCTCGTTCGTCCTGCGGGCTCGGTCCCGATCGGCACTGGCAACCCGGCGCCGCTGAACCCCTTCCCGATGTTCCCGCAGCAGACGGGAAGCGGCGGTCAGGGATGCAGCGGCCCGACGGGCACCGCGACGCGCTCGCTCCAGGGCGGCGTGCCTGGCCCGACGGTCTTCGTCGACGCCCGCACCGACAATGACTTCTGGGGCGTCGGTGTCCGCTATGACACGACCCTGCGGATCACCGGTGAACTGACCGTCCCGATCGGCGGCGGCGGCGGCGGCGGCGGCGGCGACTTGTCCTACAACTCGGACTGCGGCGTCGAAGATCCGAACTTCGAGAACGACAGCTCCGGCGGCGGCGGCGGCGGCGGCGGCGGTGTGCTGATCGTCAAGGCCCTAGAGGAGATCATCATTCACGAGGGCGGGCGCGTGACCGCTGACGGCGGCAGCGGCGGCGGCGGTTCTCCGTCGTTCTCGTCGACCAAGGGCGGCGGCGGCGGCGGCGGCGCCGGAGGCATGGTCATCTTGATGTCTGCCAAGGGCATCGACATCAACGCCAAGTCCGGCGACGGCGGCTTGAACTACAGCTACGAAGACAACGACTTTGACTTCGCCATTTCGGCTGATGGTGGGGTCTGCGTCACCGGCGCTTCGCCGCCGATCGTCCCCGGCAAGTACCCAGCGAGCGGCACGGAGATCGATGAGCTCTGGGCGGACACCTATGACTCAGCCCCGCTAGGCGGCTTTGGCGGGATGGGTATCGTCCAGTTGATGGCCCCGCCCGGGACCAGCAACAGCGATAACTCGAACACGGTGCTTGATGACAACATCCGGATGTTCAAGGGTGGTCTAGAGGCAACTGGGGCGGAGAAGATCTCCCTGGTCTCGTGGCGCGGCTTCCCGAACTCGTTCGGGATCGGCGTCGATGACCAAGGCCAACCCGTCAACCCGACTGGCGCCGGTGAAGGCGAGATACGGCCCCGTCCGTACTTGTTACCGTCTCCGTTCGCGACGAGCTCGCGGCTGCGCTCGAAGTGGATTGACACTGGCGCCACCGCGCGCCGCGCGCTGCTGTCGGATGACAACTTGCCGCGCGGCATCGTCGAGCAAGGCGGAGCCTTGGCTGGCCCGAGTTACGAGTGGGACGGCGTCGAGGCGAACTCGTCGATCCCGTCTCATGGCTATGCGAAGTTCGAGGTGACGGGTGGGCTAGGCCGGGTCATCTACCCTGAGATCGTCGCGCCGGTCGGGATCCTCGCTCGCAACGCGAGCGCGACCTACCAAGGGCAGCCGGCCTACCGGGTGACGCTCACCTCCGCGGCGCTGGGCGCGACGGATGACCGCTACGTGCAATATGAGGCAGAACTGCTCAACGCTGGCGGCGACGTGCTCGGCAGCTACCGCATCCTCTCGCATTCCTCGAACGAGCTGGTTCTGTCGCCGGACTCGGGGGCCCTCGTGGTCGCCGCGACCGAGGCGCGCGTGATCGCGAAGTTCTTCGAGATCATCACCGACGGGCAGACAGGTCTGGGCGCAACCTACGCGGGCAGCCAGTCCAACCGGGTCCCGATCGCGAACATCCGCTTCGGCTTCGCGTTCCACCAGGACCCACAAGATCCATCGGCGACCCGCTTCCCGAGCCAGCCAGACACCTACATCTACGACCTCTCCGACGCCGCTGTGCAGGAGCAGATCCGGCAATTGGGCGCCAACTTCGTCCAGTGGGACCTGCTGTTCGACACTGCATTCAAAGCCGCTGCTGGAGATTCGCCGCCGGACCTCACCCCCGAGACCCCGCGACCAGAGCTGCACTACCTGCGGCTGCCGTTCCGCTTCTGATTTGCTTGGAGACGTCTCCAGCCATGGCTCTCGGAGCTATGTCGCGCGCGTCCCCGATCACCACCTGAATACCCCCGAGAAACCTGATTGTCTGCGAGCCATTACCTGACCTGGCTCTCAGCGAACTGAGCCGGCCTTTCTACTAGCTGGCTCGAAAACGAAGGCACTGACATGATGCAAGCCAAGAACCGACTCCGAGCATGGCCCATGGCGCTCGCCCTCATCACCCTTTGGGCTTGTGACGGCAGGACCCCTGACGCCAGCTCGGCTCAAGGAGATGGGAGCCTCTCGCTGTTGTCCGTGGATATCGGTCGCGTCGTCGATGTCTACGCATACCGCCGCATTGACCCGAGCATCGGTGACCGCCGCCTGCGCGTGAACCGAGAGATCGAGCTAATCGAGCGGGACGTGGTCATCAACCCTGCGATCGAGACCCAGTCGATCTTCGACGCTGCTGGCAATGAGGTCGAGAGCGCTAGGTATGAGTTCCTGCCGTTTGATAAAGAGGTCGGACACGAGCAACTGATCGTGCTCTGGGATGACCGCCCGGGTCCCGAGGCCCAGGACTTCCAAGACGCGCTCGCGGCGGCGCAGCTCGGGTTGATCAGCTTGCCCGACTCATACCGTGGCCAGAACACGCAGACGCGTCCGATCCCGATCGTGCCTCGCAACGCCGCGATCAAGCTGACCTTTACGGGTCCGATCGGCGCGACGAGCGACTTCTTCGAAGCCAACCCTGCGGCGGTCCAGCTGCTCGAGTTCCAAGGCGATCCGAACTTCGTCCAGCCTGTCGACGCGTTCCGGATCCTTCCCTATCGCATGATCGTTGGGAGTGATTCGTTGGTGCTCGACACGACGATCCTCGGCGGTGAAGCCGCGGGTGGAATCACGTCGGCCGGCATCCCGACCTCCCCCGACAACATCACGGCCAACATTCGCATCGCGATCCCGAACCGTGGTCAGGTCATCTCCGGGTTCTATGTCGACACCGACGGCGTCGTCGAGCTAAACGGCGTTGACAGCGCAGGGCGCAACTCGGTGATCCGGGACTTCCGCTCTGGCAACTTGGCGGACGGCGTCGCCGGCCGCTTGTTGGAGCCAGAGGCGCCGAAGCTGGTCTCGTCACTCGGGATGGGGATCAAGGTCGTAGACCCGGCGAACAACCTGATTCAGGTGAACAAGCGCTCTAACTTCGTCCCGATCCGTGCGCGTTATCCGTTTGTTGACGGCCCGGTGGATCAACAGGGCGTCCCACTCGGCCCGCTCTCGGTGCCGATGCAGCGGCCGCTGCAGGCCGGCGATTTGCTCACGCAGAAAGTGATCGTGCAGCTCTCAACGGGCCTGTTTGAGGAGGTCACGGTGCGCGCGGAGGTCCTGGAGAACCAGTCGATCATCTCCGAGGCGGGCGTGCAGAACATCGGGAGAGCGGTGGCGAACGCGCCGGCTGGCGATTCTGGCCAGGGTGAACTGTTCAACGAGGTCGTCGTGCGCGTCGCGACGGTGTCGCCTGGGCGTGATTCAGAGGGCAATCGCGTCAGCTTCCAGTCGAACGCGACGCCCCAGGGTCAAGACTGCACGCTGCGCGCGGTCTACGTCGAAGAGGTGCCGTTCGATGTCGGCAGCGGCGCGGTCACCGACGCGGATTGGCGCGAGCTTTTCGTCCGCATCGAGCCGAGGAATCCAGCGGCCCCGCCGGGCGTCGACATCGACCCGAACGCTTCGGTCGCGTTTGAGTTCAACAAGCCGATCGACCTCGACCAGGTCGACATCACGGCGAACCTGCTGCTCGCTAAGCCGGACAACGCTAACGAGAGCTACGCCGACTTGATGACGGATCCAAAGCAGGCGACGTTGCACGTGGTGCCGGCTCGCTTGACCGATCTCTCGGGCGACGGGACGGTGCTGCGGCTGCAACCGCAGCTCGGCTTCGCGCATAGAGACGGCGTCAACGAGCTCTATAGCGCCCACATCTTGCTCGAGGGAGAAGGCCTAACGGACCTCGCGGGTAACCTCTTGGAGGTCTTCGACGACATCTCCAACCCGCAGCAGGCTTGGTCGGTTGACTTCAGGATCAACCCGAACGCCGCCCCGAACCAGATCGGCTGGCACAGCTACTGCTTCAACGCCGAGGACGAAGACGGGTCCTTGCCCGGCTCTGTGGACATCTTCGGCCAATATCGCCTCGCGAACGGCCGCTTGACGGGCGCCTCGGGCATCCGCTTCAAGAAATCGTCGAGCAACAACAACCTCGCGGACATCAGCCGCATTAACCGCGGTGAGTGTTGGGACTCCGGCGAGCCGGACGGCGGCAACAACCCGTCGGGTATCTGGACGAACAGCACGATCCCTGGCCAAGAGAACAACGTCTATCCGGGCACGCCCGAGACCGAGAACTCGCTCGTGCTCCCGGCGACCGGCACCCCCGCCTGCGTGCCGCTTGACGCCAACGGCGCCACCCACCAGGGCCTCCTCTACTGGGAGCCGCGGATGAGCGATCAGGTCCCTGCCGGGCAAGCGCCACAGGTCTACGACCCAGCAGTGCCGCACGGCATCGGGCGCATCATCGAGCCGATGAAGCCGCAGGGTTCGCGGATGCAGATGCGCTACCTCGAGGACGACTTCGCGCTGACCTACACCGAGGCGTCGGACTTCGGCCTCGACGTCGAGCAGCTCTACTGGTCTCCGTTCAATGACGAGGTCGTGCTCTTCGATGAGTTCGACCGCTTCACCATGTCCCTCGGTCACTCGCGCAAGCGGGCCGACGAGAACTGGTTCGGCGCCGTGGATGACAACGCAGACCCGCCCGCGTTCTACTGCGGTCTGGACCCCCGCTCGCTGAACTCGGGCTTGTCAGACGTGTTCGCTGACAACGTGCTCGAAGGCACCGAGATGGTCCCCGTCTTCGAAGATCGGGTCTACGTCATCAACCCGAACGAGATTGAGCGTGACAGCTTCGGCGTCGCCTACGTCCCGTTCCCCAGGTTTGATCGTAGCTACACCTGGCGCGACTCAAGGTTGGTGACGGTCGACGGCAGCGGCAACGTCATCGGCCTCGGTGGCTCCCAGAACCCGAACGGCCAAGCGCCGAGCGACGACATCACCGCGAACGTGGATTCGCCGTGGATCACGAGCGTTTCCGACGCAGAGTTCGTGGGCGCGAATTGGGTCATGGATCCGGAGGACTTCGACGGCCTCAACCAGCGTGACCACGACCCGATCGCGTTGCCGCTGTTGGTCGACATGCAGATGTTCCCAGACGACGCAGCCAACGGGTTGGCGTTGGGGACGAACGGCTTCCAGGTCGCGATGATGGGGCCACCTAGCGTGTTCCCGCAGTCGGTGGGTGGCTACTACGACACGGTCGCGGCCGGTTGCCCCGGTGGCTACCCGGCGTGGCCGCGAGTTCGCGTGCACGCTTCGGGGGGCTTCGACTTGATCAGCGGCGCCGCGATCTTGGTCGACCCTGCCAACGTCCTGCAGGCCAACGCTGTCAACGTCGTGAAAGACCCTGCCCTCGGCAACGGAGAGACGGGCTTGTTCCAGGCGCCATCTGGCGACGGCATGCTCTACTGGGCTCAGGCCGATTTCGTCCGCCGCGTCTCAACGGTCACCTTCGGGTTCTTCGATACGCTGCGTCCTCAGCGCGCCGAGCTGGTCGACGCGACCGGCCAGACGGTCCCGACCAACGGTTACCCGGACTGGGCAGCGATCGACCCGACCCTGCGGATGTCCGATGTGCTGGTGCAGCTAGATCCTCCGCAGACGAAGCAGCCAGCAGGGACCAACGTGCTCGTCGAGCTTCGCGCTTGCGAGACGTTTGAGAACAGCGCGTCGCTCTACAACCCGATCTTCGGCGCGAACGCCGACGACACCCTCGGGCGCGGCAACCTGCTCAACGTCAACTATGCCTGTGAGGCGTTCCGCTATTCGACGCCGAACTACCGGTTCACCGGTCAGACGCCGAGGATCGCGGCCGAGGGCTTGACGTCGTATGTCACCGAGGACCAGGTCAGCGACATCCGCGACCCTGCATCAGGTCTGTTCCCGCGCTTCTTGAACATGCGTTTGGTGATGACCAACAACATTGACGTTACGCCCGCGGTGTCACCGTCGTTGCGAAGCGTGAGCGTCGTGTATCGCCTTCAGTAAGGCGCTGCCTCAGCGAGCCTTGTCACCGACAGGGATCAAGGCGGGCCGTCCACCTGGGCGGCCCGTCGGCATTTATGGAGCATTCGTCTTACTCCTTCGTTTTGTGTGGCGGCTCTGGTGCAGCGAGGCCTGTTTGAGATGATCCCTGCGGCCAACATGCGATCCCTTCGACCGAGCGTTGCAGCGTTGCTGGCGGTGTCGTGCGCGGCCCTGCTGGGCGGCTGCCGGCAGCGAGCGCGCGACTTCGCGCCGTTGGTCGTGGTCCGGACGTCGCCGGTGCTCGGTGACCCAACGCAGCCGGTGCTGCTCAATGACGCGCTCACGGTCTACTTCTCCGAGGATCTCCGTAGCCTTTCTGTGACGCCTGATTCCGTGACGCTGCTTGATGAGCAGGGGTATCGCGTGCCCGGACGGCTAGAGACCGGCAATAACTGGGTCTCGTTCATTCCGGCGCCGCCGTTGGCGCCGGGCCTCGATGATGGCTCGTTTCGCCCTGGCGCTCACTATCGTTTGCAGATGGCGGGGCAGCCGCGGCCCGATTCGATCCGCTCGGCCCAAGGGCGTTGGCTTGACGCTGCGGTCACGTTTGACGTGTTCGTCGCAGATCTCGGCCATGTTGAGCCCGGGCTGCCCTCGGTCTTACGGCCGACGACGAGCGAGCTGCCGTTTTTGCTGCGTCGTCCCGAGGTGCCGTTGCCGGTCGCGTCAGACGACCCGCGACTGCTGGTCCACTTCACGCTGCCGCTCTTGCCGAGCTCGGTAACGGCTGATGCTTTCCGGGTGCAGGTGCTCGGGAGCGCGAACGAGATCACGCCTCGAAGCGTCAAGGTGGTGAGCTCGCCGCTCGATGATCTGCCTGGCTCCAGCGTCGAGCTCGACCTCGGCGCCATGCCGCGGCTCATCGGCGGCGGCACCTGCTCGCTGAAGGAGGGCGACTGGATCAGCGTGTCGGTTCGATCTGGCGGCCCTTTGATCGACTACCGCGGTCAGCGCCCCTTGCCGGCGACATCGGTCATTTGGAGCGTGATCGCTGGCAGCAGCGTGCCTATCTGCGCTTGGCCCGGCGAGGAGCGCGGCTACTCCGGAGACGACGGTCTGTCGCCGGGGTTCGAAGTACGCGGCGCTCGTATCGTGCCACGAGTGAGGGTGGAAGCAGGGCGCGGCGCGCTTGGTGACTTCTGCCCGACGCGCGACACGACGCTCCGGCCGGGTGAGCTGTTTGATCGGGGGGATGGTCAGCTTCAGGTCAGCGAGGGCACAGCCTTCGCCTTCTCTTCGATCGACATCCCTGAGGGCGTCACTGTGACGGTGGATGCTCAGGGTGGCGCGGTCCAGCTGCGCGCTACAGGCGGCGTGCGAGTGGCTGGGCAGCTGAAACTGAAGTCGCCTGTGATCGCGCTGCCCTCCGGTCGGTTCGCGCCGCGGCCGCTCTCAGACCTCGTCGAGCTGGCGCCTGTGAGCGTGGTCGCAGCGGGCCCGGTGTCCGTCGAAGGAAGCATCGTGCATGTTGGAGAACTGGGGCCGACCCAGACCGCCTTGCTGCTCGCGAGCGCAACTGGTCTCGTGCTCAACGGGTCGCTCCCGCTGAAGACGATGTTGGTGGCGGAGTCCTCCCCCGGCGCCAGCGGTGCAACGATCGAGGGCGCGCTTGGCCCCGCTCAGGTGTATCCGGCGACGTTTACCGCCGGGCTGGCTCCAGGCAGCGCCTTTAACGTCGAGGCGCTGCTGCCTTGGAAGCAGCTGCCATCGTACGTCGACGGCGGGCTCCTGCAGATCGAGGCCGCGTCTTCGGGCCTCCAAGTCGAGTGGCAATCGACGCCCGCGGACCCGATTCGCGGCGCAAGTCCAGACCTGAGCGCCGGCAGGATGGGGCGCTGGCAGGTGGTGCGCGGCGGGGACGTGGTCGTCACTGGCGCGGGCGGGTTTATCCGGCTGCGGTTGCGCGCCGCGCTGCAGAGCGGCGAGGCCTTGCCGACCATCGAGCGCTTGCGGGTCGTTGAGCAGCGCTGACGGGCCTCGGACTGCGTCTGGGAAGGTCTCGAACCCGCACTGGATTCATATTCGGCGGGACCGTATAGTCCTCGCAGCCAACGGGGGGTCAGACAGGGCGTGGGTCAGCGCGTCCTGGCGGTCGTAGGGGCTGCAACCCGAGACGGCAACGGTCACACGAGAGGTCGCGCGTGCGCGGCATTGCCAAGTCGGACAATGTATACGGCAGCGTTCGCAACCGCTGCGGCGGTGTTCGGTGCGTGCATCGGGTCCTTCCTGAATGTCGTCATCTGGCGATTGCCGCAAGAGGATCCGAGCAAACGCTCGGTCATGGGGCGCTCGTACTGTCCGCACTGTGGGGCGCCGATCCGCTGGTTCGACAACGTCCCGCTGATGAGCTGGCTGGCATTGCGGGGCAAGGCGCGGTGCTGTCGCGCCCGGATCTCGTTTCGCTATCCATTTGTCGAGCTGTTGACTGCGGCCTTCTTCTTCGTCTTGGCGTGGTGGCCGCCGATGGGCCCGGTCTTCGATGGAGATGGCGTGTTCAGCGCCGCCAGCGCTGCCGCGCTGGGTCTGCATTTCACCTTCGTGTCGATGTTGATCGCTTTGACCTTCATCGACTTCGACACCCAGCTTTTGCCGGACGCGCTCACGAAGCCGGGTATGGCCATCGGCGTCATCGCGGGGCTATGGCCGGGCCTCGCCGGGTTGATCTCGAACGACGAGACGATCGCGCCCGAGATGCGTTCCTTGCTGGCGAGCTTGCTCGGCTTGGTGGTCGGCGGCGGTGTCACGTGGGGCGTGAGAGCGCTGGGATCGGCGGTCTTCCGGAAGGAGGCGATGGGCTTCGGCGACGTGAAGTTCATGGGAATGATCGGCGCGTTCCTCGGCTGGCAGGGCGCCCTGCTGACGTTATTCCTGGGCTGCGTGTTCGGCGCGGTCGTCGGCGTAACGCTGTCGTTGCGCGGCGGCCTGCTCGCGCGAATCCCCTTCGGCCCTTATCTGGCGATGGGGGCGATCACGGCGCTGTTCTGCGGCGAGCGACTGGTCGAACTGCTGTTCGTCACGTGGCCCGAGTGGCAACGTCAGAACCCCTCTTCCGTCTACCTAGTGCTGACCATCGGTGTCGGCGCGTTACTCGCGATGCTCTGGCTGCTCCGGCGCGCCAGGCGCTGAGCGCTCTTACTTACACCTCGATTTCACCCGACGTAACCCAGCTGTTCTCGACAGGGATTCATCATGAAGTTCCGTAAAATCATCATCCTCCTCTCGCTCGTTGTCGCCTCGTTGGGCACGAGCTGCACCACGCGCTACCAAGACATGTTGCGCGACCGTGACAACCAGATTCAGGCGCTCAACGGGGACGTCAGTCGCCTCCGCGGTGAGAACGAAGAGCTCCGCAACCGCATCGCCGCGCGCCCTGCGCCGGTCGAGGCGAGCGTGAGTAACTCGGAGGGTGACCTGCTCGATCAGCTGCAGAGTGATCTCGGCAGTCAGGCGAACGTGCGCTACAACCGCGGTCGGCTGAGCATTGGGGTGAATAACAGCGTCACGTTTGATTCAGGTAGCATTGACTTGAAGAACTCGTCGCACCGGGTGCTCAAGAACGTCGCTGAGGCGCTGCGCTCGAAGTTCGCGGAGCATCGCTTCTTCATCGAGGGCCACACCGACACCGACCCGATCAAGAAGACCAAGGACCTCTACAGCAGCAACCGCGATTTGTCGGCCAAGCGTGCCGACGCGGTGGCCAGTTATCTGATCAAGCAAGGGGTGCCGGCGGCCTCGATCGTCATCGTGGGTTGGGGGCAGTTCGACCCCGTCAACAGCGGCGACAAGGCCTCAAATCGTCGCGTCGAGATCGTCGTAGGCGACCGTATGTAGCTAGCTGAAATATAGTTAGGGACATATGGGTGTCGCTGGCGCGGTCCTCCTTCGGGGGCCGCCCGAGACCGCCGCTGCTCCGCTGCGCGCACGCTGGCGCGGCCTCAGGCGGCTGGTTTGCTGTCCACCCGGCGTCATCGGCGCTTCGGCGCTGGTGGCTCGCCGCGGTCGGTGATTCCAACATGTTCGCGCTCGCCCTCAATCCAGGGCTCCTGCAGGCCGATAGACAGGTTCGACGGGCCGGTCCGGCAGGTCGATTAAGGAGCGCGCAGCATGGTCACGATGGAAGAACTCCTGAACCTGATGGTTCAGCGAGGTGGTTCTGACCTCCACATCTCTGTGGGGTCACCGCCTCGGATTCGAGTAGACGGCAAGCTCGTGGATACGGACTACGAGCCGTTGATGCCGGAGGTGGCCAAGAAGCTGGTCTACTCCGTGTTGAGCGCCGATCAGGTCGCGAAGTTCGAGAAGAACCTCGAGCTCGACTTCTCTTTCGGCGTCGCCAAACTCGGCCGTTTTCGCACGAACGCGTTCGTCCAGCGCGGCACGGCCGCGGCCGTGCTCCGGGTGATCCCCTTCGAGGTCTTCGACTTTGAGACGATCGGTTTGCCGCCCAAGGTCGGCGAGTGGATCTGTGGCCTGTCCCGCGGGCTCGTGCTCTGCACTGGCGCGACTGGCTCAGGTAAGTCCACGACGTTGGCTTCGATGGTCAATTACATCAACGAGCGCAAGCAGGGGCACATCGTCACGATCGAGGACCCCATCGAGTTCTTGCACCAAAATAAGGGCTGCCTGATCAATCAGCGCGAGGTCGGCGGCGACACGCACGGGTTCGGCAAGGCGCTCAAGTCCGTGCTGCGGCAGGATCCAGACGTCGTGTTGGTCGGGGAAATGCGAGACCTGGAGACGATCGAGGCTGCGTTGACGCTCGCTGAGACGGGCCACCTGACCTTCGCGACGCTGCACACCTCTGATGTGACCCAGACGGTAAACCGGATCGTCGATGTCTTCCCGGCGCATCAACAGCAGCAGATTCGCACGATGTTGTCTTTCACGTTGCAGGCGATCGTTTGCCAGCAATTGGTGCCGCGCCAGCAGGGCAAGGGCCGCGCGCTCGCTGCTGAGGTCATGGTCGCCAACCCCGCGATCCGCGCGCTGATCCGCGACAACAAGTCGCATCAGATCATGTCGACCATTCAGACGAGCGCGGAGATCGGGATGCGGACCATGAACCAGTCGCTCTTCGAGCTCTACAAGCAAGGCACCATCACGAAAGCGGACGCGCTGGCACACTCGGTCGACCAGGCTGACTTCCAGCGGCTGATGGAGCGTCACGGTGCCGGCGCCGTCAGCTACAGCGGTGGGAGGCGTCGACGCTAAGCGATGGCACAGTTCGGTAGAAAGCTACGGGCCATCCTTGAGAAGGCGGGCAAGCTCGAAGAAGGCGCCGGCGGCACGCTCCTCGCTGAGGCGCAGTCGTCTCAGCGTCCGTTCACCGAGGTCTTGGTCAAGAAGGGCGTCGCGACGGAGCAAGAGCTCGTCGCTCTGATCGCCAAGGCCGCCAACATCCCGCCGATTGACCTCTCAAAGTTGACCCTCAATAAGGAGCTGCTCGAGTCCGTCCCAGAGGACGTCGCGCGCGACTACGGCGTCTTCCCCGTCGATAAGATCGGCTCGATGTTGACGCTCGCGGTCGCGAACCCGTTCGACGTCCTAAAGCTCGACGACATCCGGATCGTCACCGGATGTCAGCTGCGGCTGGTCGTCTCGACCGAGGAGGAGATCGAGCGAACCCGCGCTAAGAGTTATCAGCAGGAGACCGAGTCGGTAGACGGCATCCTGGACTCCTTCGATGAGGGTGACGTCTCGTTGAAGGAGGAGGCCTTCGACGACGAATCCACGGATCTCAGCGAGATCAGCGACGAGGATTCGCCCGTCGTCAAGTTGGTCAACAAGATGATCCTCGACGCCTGTAATCAGGGCGCTTCGGACATCCACATTGAGCCCTTCGAGAAGAAGGTGATCGTTCGCTATCGCAAGGACGGGTCCATGGTCGAGGCGATGACCCTGCCTAAGCGGATGCAGAACAACATCACATCGCGCATCAAGATCATGTCCAAGCTGGACATCGCCGAGAAGCGCAAGCCGCAGGACGGCAAGTTCCAGATGAAGATCGGCCGCAAGGCGGTCGACTTCCGCGTCTCGATCTTGCCGGTGGTCTGGGGCGAGAAGACGGTGTTCCGGATCCTGGACTCGACCAACCTCGCGCTAGATATACAGTCGCTCGGCTTCGAAAAGAGGTGCATGGAGGACTACCTCTGGGCCTGTTCGCAGCCCTACGGGATGATCCTCGTGACTGGGCCGACAGGTTCGGGTAAGTCGACGACGCTTTACTCCGCCGTCCGCCACATCGCGTCACCGGACATCAACCTGGTGACGGTCGAGGACCCGGTCGAGTATCAGCTAGAGGGGATCAATCAGGTCCCGGTCAATCCGAAGGCAGGCCTTACCTTCAGCGGCGCGCTCCGCTCGATCCTGCGTCAAGACCCAGACGTGGTGCTGCTCGGTGAGATTCGTGATCAAGAGACGCTCGAGATCGCGATCAAGGCGGCGTTGACCGGGCACCTGGTGCTGAGCACGCTGCACACCAACGACGCGCCGTCGACGATCACTCGAATGATCGACATGGGCGTTGACCCGTTCATGGTCGCTAGCTCCGCGCTGTTGATCTGCGCGCAGAGGCTCAGCAAGAAGCTCTGCCCGAACTGTAAGAAGCGCGTCGACGTCTCTGAGAAGACTCTGCTCGACCTCGGCTTTCATGAGTCAGACCTTGAGGACCCAGAGACCCCGATGGAGTTCTTCGAGCCGGTCGGGTGTCCGAGGTGCAGCGACGGCTACAAGGGCCGATTCGCGCTATTGGAGACGATGCGGATGTCCGATGAGGTCCGGCGCATGGTCGTAGACCGCGCCAACATCGCTGACATCAAGCAGAAGGCCCTCAGCGAGGGGATGTTGACTCTGCGTCGATGTGGCTTGTTGAACGCCGCGCGCGGCAAGACGAGCTTGCAAGAGGTCGAGGCGAGAACGATGGCGGATCGATGCTAGCGCCTGATTTCAGCTGTGTTTGGGGGTTCGACTAATGGCCACTAAGTTCAAATACGAAGCCCGAGATCAGGTCGGCAAGGTCGTTAAGGGGACCGTCGCTGCGGCTTCAGAGTCTGAGGCGGTCGCTGTCGTACGGCGTCGTAACCTCACGCCGCTGGATGTCCGAAAGTCCGCTGGCTTGGTCGCGATGTTCTCGCAGCCGATCGGTGGTGGGCGCGGAACGGTGAAGAAGGCGTCGTGTAAGAAGGGCGAGGTTGAGCTGTTCACCCGTCAGCTCGCGACCATGCTAGGTGCTGGCATCCCGATGCTAGAGGCGTTGGAGATCCTCGCGGAGCAAGCCGAGAGCCCGGGCTTCGCGTTTTGCCTAGACAAGGTCGTGGATGACATCCGCAACGGCTCAGACCTATCTAAGGCGCTCGAGCCTCACTCGCGTGTGTTTAGCCATATCTACGTCAGCATGATCCGGGCCGGCGAAGTGTCCGGCCAGATTGACATCATCCTGACCCGCCTCGCCGAATACCTAGAGGCCGCCGCGCACCTTCGTAACGAGATCAAATCAGCGATGACCTATCCGGTGATCTCCTTGGTCCTCGTGATCGGCATCGCGTCCTTTTTGATGATCGGCATCGTGCCCTCGTTCAAGCCCGTCTTCGAGTCGCTTGATGTAGAGCTGCCACCGCTGACCATGATTACGATGGAAGCGGCCTTCTTCATGAAGGACTACTGGTACGTGATCTTTGGCGCCGCGGCGGCGATGTTCTTCGCGGCTGGGGCAGCGTCTCGGACCGAGCGCGGGGCTTACATTAAGGACGCCATCATGCTCCGCGTGCCGGTGTTCGGCGTGTTGTTTAAGAAGGTCGCGCTGTCACGATTCGCGCGGACGTTCTCGACCTTGGTGAAGTCCGGCGTACCCATCCTCGGCGCGATGGATATCGTCTCGGACACCGCTGGCAATAAGGTCATCTCTGGCATCGTCGACAGCGCCAAGGAGAGCGTTAGGAACGGCGACAGCCTCTCAGAGCCGTTTATGGACGCGGCCGTGTTCCCGCCCATGGTCGTGAAGATGATGGCGATCGGTGAGCGCTCAGGCGCGCTCGACGCGCTGCTCGAGAAGATCGCCGAGTTCTACGATCAGCAGGTTGAAGCCGAGGTCAAGGGGCTGACCGCGATGATCGAGCCGATCATGATCGCGGTCATGGGTTTCGTCGTGGGAGGCATCGTGCTCGCGGTGTTCCTGCCGATCTTCAAGCTGCAGGAGAAGATGTCCGGCGGCTAGCCGCTGCGTCTTGATCGAGAGGAGAACCATGAAGGAATCTACCAGCCGCTGGATGCTCTACGGTAGCGCCGCCGCGTTGATCGGCGCCGTCGCGGTCGCTTGGGCGAACACCGACACCGAAGCTGATGTGATGGTGTTGCTGAGCAGCGCCGAGGTCCAATTGCAGGCCGCCTACATGACTCCTGCTGAGGACCTGGATGGCGCTGAATTGTCGGCGCGTCGTGCGCTGATTTGTAGCGTGGTCGAGCACCTCGAGAGCGTCGAGCGACGACGCCCTGGGATGGCGGTGACCGCCGAGTTCCGGGGGTTCGCGCACATGCTGCAAGGTGAGCACCTGCAGGCCGCGGCTTGCTACGCGCGCGCGCGAGGTTGCGACGACTGCGGCGGTGAGCAGCGCGACGTCCTGACCTTTAATGAGGCGCGGATGCTGGCGGAGGCCGGTCACAGGGAGCAGGCGCTCGCGGTCTTCGACGCCCGTAAGTCGGCCTTGGATGAGCGCTACGGCACTCGCCGCTGCTTGGAAGAGGCCAAGATTCTCGTCGATCTAGGTCGCGCCGACGAAGCGGTTCAGCGGCTGCGGCTCGTGACCGCAGGCTCCGTCGCAACGCCCATGGCAAGGCTCGATGTGGGCCAAATGTATTGGGAGTTAGGCCTCCATGAGGACGCCTATGGCGTCTGGGAGGGAGTGTCCAGCGAGGCGCCGATCGCAGACTACTACCTGGCGCGGCTCAAGCTTGGTCAGGGCGATGTCGATAGCAGTCTCGAACTGTTGGGGCGTGCTTATGAGGCGCGGCCGGCCGAGGTGAGGCAGAGGCTTCGTAAAGACGCCGACGCCTGGTCAGCCGTCAATCATGACGACCGTTACCGACTGTTCGTCGGCTCGCAGGCAGCGCCCATTGGGCGTTGATCGAGGCGACATCAATTGAGTTATGGAAACGAACAACAGCCCATTCGGGCTGTGTCCAACAAATCGGTTGTCATGGAGAACCAAATGTCGAAGCGGGAACAGGGCTTTACGCTCATCGAACTGATGATCGTGGTTGCGATCATCGCCATCATCGCGTCTATCGCGATTCCAAACCTCCTCAGCGCGCGTCTGAACGCTAACGAATCGGCGGCCATCGCCACGCTGAAGAACATCTCGTCTGCTCAATCGCAGTGCCAGGCGTCGGGCGTCATCGACACCAACGCCAACGGCCAAGGCGAATACGGCTACTTCGGCGAGCTCGCGGGCCGCGTGGGTGTCCGTGATAACACTGGCAACGCGTCTACGGCGTTGATCAGCCCGCCGGTCCTGTCTTCCGCTTTCGGTAACATCGCCAACGATACGGCGACCACGACGGTCTCGCGTTCGGGCTACAACTTCCAGATGTTCCTGCCGGACAACGCTGCTGCGGGTCTCGCTGAGGGCACTGGCGGCGGTGTCACTGGCGGCACGGCGCCTGACGCCTCGCAGTCTGAGGTCCTTTGGTGCTGCTACGCGTGGCCGAACGTCCGCGGCAACAGCGGTAACCGCACCTTCTTCGTCAACCAGTCGGGTGACGTCTTGTCCAGCAACTGCGCGAGCGATCAATACACTGGTCTGACCGCAGGAGGCGCGACCCCCAACTGGGACGCGGCCTACTTCGACTCGGACGGTGACGGCACCATCGAGATGAGTGACTCGACTGCTCCGGCGAACACCACGACGCCGGGTCTCGGCGAAGACACCAACACCTGGGTCGTCGTCCAGTAAGGACGAGCTCAGCGCGCGGCGTCCCGCCGCGCATCGCGCATCACGCTCGCTGGCGGCTTCCGCTGTCAGCGGGCGTTTTGCGTTTCTGTCTGCGGTGGTCTACCCGAACAGCCGGACGGCGTTGTCAAAGGTCAACGCCGCAGCGTCGTCGAGCGATAGCTCGCGCACCTCGGCGAGCTTTGCCAGCGTCTCGACTACCAGCGCCGGCTCGTTGCGTTTGCCGCGTTGTGACTGAGGAGCCAGGAAAGGGGCGTCGGTTTCGACCAAGACGCGGTCTGCAGGGGTGAACGCGCACGCTTCGCGTAGCTCGTCGCTCTTCTTGTAGGTCAATGGGCCAGCGAATGACAAGTAGAGCCCCAGGTCCAGCGCGCGCTTCGCCTCGCGGGGTCCTCCGGAGAAGCAGTGCATCACGCCGCATATTTGACCTTCTTGCTCCAATACGTCGAACAGCGGCTCGAACGCTTCGCGGCAGTGAAAGATCACCGGGAGGTCTAACTCGCGCGCGAGCTGGAGGTGCATTCGCAGCGACGCTATCTGCTGGGGCAGCGGGGTGCGGTCTCGGAAGCAATCGACGCCGGTCTCGCCGATGGCGGTGCACGCTGGGTCTCGCGCCATCTCTTCAATCGCGGGCCATTGCTCCGCGAGCGATCCGCTGTCGTTGGGGTGCAAGCCAGCGCTCCAGCGGACGCCTGGCAGCCGCGCGAGGCTTCGTGCTGCGGCGCTGGTAGGCGCGTCGATCCCGACGACTAGCATCGCGGTCACGCCGGCCGCGAGCGCGCGCGCGTGGTCCTCATCTGGGGAGATCTTGCCGTCGAGTCCGATGTGGCAGTGGGTGTCGTAGACCTTCATGAGCGGAAGTGCTGGATGATAAGCGCCCTCAACAGTAGCCCGAGCGTCGCGGACGGCGAGCGCCGTCTGCGCTGGTACGCAGGCATAGGAGCGGGGCCGCAGCTGGCGGCGCGCAGCGCCGGCACGGCTCGCTAGTTGAGCTTGCGTTCGTGTTCCGCGGCGAACGCGCGCGCAGCGTCAGCGGCTGCTGATGCGAGCACCTCGTCGACGGCGCGCAGCAGCGCTTCGTCGCCGTCAGCCATCAGCGGGCGGGCGAGCTTCTCAAACCGTTCGAACACATCGCCGTCGCTGGCGCACGGCGCCTTGGCGGCGCGTATTGCGTCGACCCGCAGCTGGGCGTCCTTGCCTTTGGCCAGTCGTTGCAGGTCCTTCCAGACCTTCTTGTGCTTCTTGGTGAGCTCTCCGAGCGCTTCGATCGCGACCGTGGCGCGCAGCGCGTCGTCGTGCGAGTCTTTAAGCAGCCCCTCGAGGAACGCGACGTCCGCCGGCTCCAGCAGGTCTGCGCGTCGCGACAAGATCTGGGCGGCGACGCAGCGCAGGTCGTGGGTCTTGCTGCTCCATAGTGTCCGCACGAACGCCGTCGTCTGCGCACGGCCCATTGATGGGAAGCGCTCTGCGAGGTCGTTAGCCGCGGCGCAGACCTGCTCGTCGCTTGCACCGAGGCATTTGATTTGATCGCCGTAGCGGTCCTGTTGCTCGGCGATCCGCTCGGGCGAGCCTTGCTCTGTTAGCCGTTGACGCAGGAGCGCTTGTTCGCGTCCGAAGTTCATGGTCATACCGACGGCTTCCTCGTCAGGTGCTCGATCAGGTCTAGCTTGGTGATGATCCCGAGCACGGTGCGGTCTTCATCGACGACCAGCGCGACCTCGCCGCGTTCGAAGATCTGGGGGAGTTCGCTGGCCTCAGCATGCGGCTCGATGGTCGACACCTTCCGCTCCATGACCTCGGCGATCGAGGTGTTAGGTGAGGCGCCGTCGACGAGCACGCGCAAGGTGTCTGCTTCGGTCAAGATGCCCGCGAGTTTGCCGTCATCGGTCACCGGAACTTGGGAAAAGCCGTGCCCCTTGAACATCGTGACGGCATCGCTGAGCGCCTTGCTCACGTCGACGGTCACGACTTCGCGGGCTGGCATCGCCCGCAGCAACTCTGCGACCGTCCCGATCGCCCAGTCTTCTTCGATGAAGCCGTTTTCACGCATCCACCGGTCGTCGACGTACTTTGTCAGGTAGTTCCGGATGCTGTCCGAGAAGAGGCAGCAGACCTTTGCGCCAGCGGGGAGGTCTTTGGCGACTTCCATCGCAGCCCACGCGGCGGCGCCGCAAGAACCACCGACGAGTAAGCCCTCTTGCCTGATTAACTGGCGCGCCACCCGGAAGCTGTCCTCGTCGTTTGAGCGGATCCATTGGTCGACCAGTGAGCGGTCGAGCACGTCAGGGATGAAGTCGTAGCCGATGCCTTCGACCTTATAGCTCTTGATAGGGCCAGGTCCGGCGAGGATCGAACCCTCTGGATCGACGCCGACGATCTTGCAGGTCGGGATTCGCTTCTTTAGCACGCGCGCGACGCCCGTGAGTGTGCCCCCGGTGCCCGCGGTCAACACGACAGCGTCGAGGTTGTCCTCGAACGCATCGCAGATCTCGACGCCCGTGCCCTCTTCGTGGGCGAGCGGGTTCGACGGGTTGCCGTATTGGTCAAGGATGTGCGCGTTGGGGATCACCTCACGCAGGCGGTTCGCGACCCCGATGTGTGACTCGGGCGCGTCCCACGCGGCTTCGGTGGGGGTGCGGATGATCTCAGCCCCCAAGGCTTCGAGCACCACCTGCTTCTCGCGCGACATCTTCTCGGGCATCGTGATGATCACCCGGTAGCCTCGCACCGCTGCTGCGAGCGCGAGGCCGATGCCGGTGTTGCCGGACGTCGGCTCAATGAGCGTGTCGCCGGGTTTGATGCGGCCCTGCTTCTCTGCGTCGAGCAGCATCCGGACTCCGATGCGATCTTTGACGGAGCCGCCTGGGTTGAAGAACTCGCACTTACCGTAGATCTCTTGTTCGAGGTGGCGGCCGATGCGGGCGAGACGGACGATCGGCGTGCCGCCGACCGTGGACAGGATGGAGTCGTGGATGCGAGCCATGTTGGACCAGATATGCGTCCTAAGCTAAGCAGGCGCGCGCTTAGAAGGGAATGCCGCGGTCGGTCCGCGGCGAAGAGTCTCGTTTCTTTGGCGCTGGATCTTGTCCGATGGCCTATTTGCGCGCATGGTTTTCCGCCCCGTGAACGACTCCCCGCAGCAGAGCGCGCCGCAACCGGAGCGCGCGCCGTCGACCTCATCGTCTGCCGCAGACACGCCCTCCGCACCGCAAGTTACTGCGCAGGACGGCGGGTCCTCGGCCGCACCTTCAGCTCCGTCACCCGGCGGCGCGTCTGCCGTCACGCCGCCTGCAGACGCCTCTCAGGCGCAAGAGAGCGCCGGCGAACGCGCTGGCAGCCCTGAGAACGATGGCGGTGATCAGAAGAAGCGCCGTCGCCGCCGTCGCCGTCGCAATAAGCCTGCCGGTGAGGCGGACGCGGCAGCTGAGGCTGGCGCTGATGACGCGCCAACCGCCGACGGCGCAGGTGGTGGGCGGCAGCGTCAATCCAGACCTCGGAAGCGGCCGCAGCGACAGTCGCAAGATCGTCGCCGTCCTGCGAGAGACTCGCAGCACTCCGCAATACAGGCGGTTCGCGCGCTCGCGGATATGGCCCAGTCGCTGCTCAAGATCGAGGGGGTCGACCCGCTGGCCATGCCGCGATACCTCGATCTGAACCTCCGCGTGCCGCTCGACGGCGGCAATGACGTTCGTCACGCCGCGGGCACCGCTGTGGAGCAGATCTTGCAGCGCGTCCGGGAGGTCCGTGAGCATGAACAGGCGCTCCGCCCTGGCGCTGTCTACAGCTACTTCGCCAATAGTTCGCATGCCGAAGGTTGTCGACCGAGCGAGCCGCGCGGCGTGTTCGACGGCTATTCCTCGACCGGTAAGCCGATCTTCACTGATTTCGTGACGATGGCGATCGAGCGCAAGGCCCCAGAGGTCGAGCGCATGCTCGCGGGTGAGGAGATCGTGTTGACGCATGTGACGATGGGGCGCGTGCTGCGCACGCAGCAGCTCGCCGAGTTCGGCGGTCAGTCGCCGGTGTTCAAGATCTTGGGGCAGGTCAACGCCGGCCTGTTCCGCGCCCTCAATGACGCCGGGCGCTGCGCGTTCAGCTTCCAGCTGCTGCGCGGCAAGACGCTCGAGGGGCGCGTTCGTTTGCGGCTGCATTGCGTCGGCGCCGTCGACCCGATGGACCTCGCGGACCCCGCTTTGATGCAGATCCTGAGCCGCTTCCAGCGGAAACTCGACGGCGAGGCGCTGCGCCTTGAGGGGCAGCTTAAAAACGGCGATGTGGACGAAGAGGAGTTCGTCTTGCCTTTGTTGCAGGACTTTGCCAAGCAACTGCAGGGTCGCACCCGCAGCGCGGGGCGCCGCACGCAGCACGGCCTAGAGCGCAGTGAGCAGGGCCAGCGGCCGACGTCGCGGGCGTACCCAGACGCTGGCGAGGCGAGCGACAACGGGATTTTGTGGGACATCGATCAGAGCACCGTCGTCGTCGTTGGACAGAAAGGGCGCGTGCACGTGTTCACTCCCGACGGCCGGCACGTCACCTCGGTGATGATGCAGCGCGCCGCGATCGAGCGACGGCGTCAGCAAGGTCGGTGGCGGTTGGCTGAGCCAGAGGAGCGCGGCGAGTTCCGGATCTGCGTCAAGCAGCTGGTCGCGGCCGGGGAAGATGCGCCGCAGGGCGATGACGACCTGCCGGAGGGGCGACCGTGACTGCAGCGTGCAAGCCACGCATCGGGGTGTTGACCATCAGCGATCGGGCCAGCGAGGGGGTGTACGAGGACCAGTCTGGGCCAGCGATCGAGGCCGCGCTGCGTGACTACCTGGCGACTGAGTGCGAGTTCGACAAGCGCGTCATCGCTGATGAGCGCGAGTTGATCGGCGCGACCATTCGGCAGCTGGCCGAGAGCGGCTGCTGCCTGATCTGCACCACCGGCGGCACCGGCCCGTCGCCTCGTGACGTGACCCCTGAGGCGATCCGAGACGTTTGCCACAAGGAGCTCCCTGGCTTTGGCGAAAAGATGCGCGCGGCCTCGCTCGACGTCGGCGTGCCGACCGCGATCTTGTCGCGTCAAACAGCGGCCGTCATCGAAAAGGCGCTCGTCGTGACGCTGCCTGGGAAGCCCGGGTCGATCCGAGTCTGTCTAGACGCCGTCTTCCCAGCGGTCCCCTACTGCATCGATCTGATCGGTGGCCCGCGCCTCGAAGGTGATCTTGACGTGGTCAAGGTGTTCCGCCCAAAGGGCAAATGAACCTGGCGGTCCTGAGTCTGCGCATGGGCTGCGTCTGGCGCGGTTCGCCCGGGGCTGCTATTTCGGCGTGACCTGAGGGATCACAGGTTTGCCAGCGCGTACGCAGTCAAGCGCCTTCTGGATGCGCGCCGCGACCACATCGGTGGCCGCGGTAGGCAGCTTTGACTCAAGCCAAACGATCGAGTCGCGGCCTTCGATGGTCGCAATGGCGTCGATCACGTGCCCGAAGAACAGCGGGTTTTGCTGCGCGAGCGGTGGGTTGTCGTAGAGATTCTTTATCGGCTTCACCGCGCGCTTGCACTGCCGTCGCCCGAGCTCCTTGACGCACTCCTGGATGGTGATTTGGTCGTGCTCGACGCGGTTAAGCAGCTGCAGCAACGTGTCCTCGGTCTGAGGGTCGTCGAGCTGTATGTAGCGGGTCACGAAGTTGTGGAAGCCCGTGACGGCGTAGGCGGCTTGATCAGGGATCGGCATGCTGTACCGAGCCGCGCGATCGGTGTTGATCCCGCGTGATGACTCGGTCAGCAAGATCTGCCGCATCAGCTTTCGGGTCAGGTTGATATCCCTGTCGGCCATCACTCGGCAGGCGAACCACCGCAGGCGCGGGTTCGGCAAGCGCAAGCCGAGCATCACGTCTTTGAGTAGCTGCTTGCCAGCGGTTAGGTCGAGGCGGACCGCGACCTCTAGCAGCCACTTCACCTCGTCGAAGTCCTTGCGCGGGTCCGCTGCTTGCAGGCGGGCCATGACGGGCTCCCAGCCAGCTTCTTTGCCTAACGCCTCGAAGGCGCGCAGGATCGCGTCGACCTCAGCCTTGGCATTTTGATAGTCGGGCTCGGTGACGCGCGCGTCAGACATCATCGGCGCATAGGTCTGGAGCTTTTCGAGCAGCGCGTACGCGCCTTTGCCCTGAGCGCTTTGTTCCAGGCGCATGCGCGTGACCTCGGCGAGCAGCTCTTGCGTCGTAGCTTCGTGTTGTCGGATTTCGCTGCGCTGCAGCTCGAGCTGGTTGTTGACGGCTCGCAGTTGGTACCCGGCGAACGCCGCGGCGGCGGTCAGGGTGACCGCCACGGCGAAGCTGGCGAACGAAGGGCCATCGCGGCGAGATCTGGTGGCGTCTGGGGTCATTTTGAGGGGGTAGCCAACGGCTGCGGGCACGTAACCTGCGGAACAGGTGCGAGCTAAGCAAGGTGCGATAGCGATCCCGCGCTCTTAGTGAGCGATCGCGAACGCCAGCTAGGCGCTCGGTCCGCGGACCGGCGTAAGACGTAAAATCATATGATTCAGTCGTTTGTGGATGATTTTGGGTCGATATGCGCGGCGGGTTGAGGGGCGGCACGAAAATTGACTACGTGGCGATGCTCAGCCGTCCATCAGTTGCCCATCCATAGGCATAAGCAGACCTTGCAGCGGCTCCGTCGGTATGGTTTCCTTGCTCAACCCTTGCCCTCGTCCTTCCGGCTTTCGCTCACCCCTCTCGATGGCCGCAAAGTCGTGCAGTGCTGCGATATTTTCGGAGCATGACGATGCGTCGAGTGCTGGGCTGGCGGTCCCCGATCCGACGAACCCTACTGAAACAACTGAGTCCGGCCCCATGCGACACGGATCTCGACCCGGAGCGAACATGATTGTTGGTGGCTCAAGATGCGCGCAGATCGCGGCTCTGATCTTGGTTGTAGCGAGCGGCTTTGGCTGCTCTGGCGGTGGCGGTGGGGGCGGCAGTATCGGCTTCGACTGCAACAGCGGTCAGTCGAACGTGATGTGCCTAGAGAGCTGCAATCTTGGCTGCTCGAGCACGGGCTGTCAGCAGACTAACATCGCGCAGAACGAGGTCATCATCCTGACCTTCAGCGACAACATCGACGTCAACTCGGTCAACAGCTCCTCGATCCGCTTCCGCACCCCGACGGGTGACGAGCCAGTTGGCGAGTTCTTGGTCAACGACAACCGGGTCGAGTTCGTTCCAACGGTGTCGATCTCGGGCGGTCAGACCTTCTACGGGTTCACTTCTGGCGAGACCTACACGATGACGATCGTCGGCGGCCAGGGTCAGGCAGAGATCGTGCGCAGCACGTCAGGCAAGCCCTTTGGCAGCACGCTTACATGCACGCTGCAGTCGACCGAGGGCATCGTCGACCTCAACGGAGTGCCGCCTGCGGCGGTGCTGGTCTCGCCGACGAACTTGGTGTCGGCGCCGCTGAATAGCGAGATCCTGCTCGAGTTTAATGAGCTGATCGACGCCACGCCGTTCCTCAGCGGCACGCAGAGCCCGATCGAGTTCTCGGTTCGTCGGACCATGCCGGTGGCTGCGCCGGGCACCGGCTTCGCGTGCGACCCGCAGTCGCAGCCGCAGGCGCTCGCGGGCTCTCAGGTCCTCAGCTTCGACGCGGCTCGCGGGGTCTCGCTGGTTTCGTTCACGCCGGCTCAGACGCTGCCGGGCAACGTTTGCATCGAGATCTCCGTTACCAACGGAGTCACGGACCTCTCGGGGCGCACCGCCTCTCCGCAGCTCTTTCAGTTCTTGACGGAGGTCGTCCCGCTCAGCGACTTCGAGATCATTGAGACGTTCGACGATGAGGCCTTGCTCGACGCTGACGCGTCGGCCGGTGTTTGGGACGGGGGGTCGGCGCAGTTCGCCGAGATCGGCGGCGATGGCCGTCACGGGCCCTTCTCGATCGACTTCGCGTTTGACACCGAGGTGATCATCGACGGTAAGCGAGTGTTCGAGTTGGACACCAACAACACGCTTATCCCAGCGAACAATGGCACCGTCGCGACGGCCCAGACCATCACGGACGGCCGATATTTCTTCTCGACGATGGTCGTGCCAGCGGATATCCGCCTGCGTTTCGTCGGCAACGATCCGCCGATCGTCAATGTTGCGGGACGCTTGGATGTGCTCGGTGACATCGAGATCGACGGAGAGTCGATCACCACGGCGCAGTTCCCGACGACCACGCTCGGTCAGGTCGGCGCGATGGGCGGGATCTACGGCGGCCAAGGCGGCCAAGGCGGCAACCGATGCTTGGGCGTCGGTTCTAGCAACGGCCAGTTCAACGGCGGCGACGGCGAAGACGTCACCGTCCTCGCAGCTCACGGTTACTTTGCGCAGCGGGCAGGTACTGGCGGCAAGGGCTCGTCGCTCTATCCCGCGTCGGGCTTGAGCTCCGATCAGCAGTTCGGCTCGAACCCACCGGTCGGGTTGATGTATTGCTTGTCGGCATGTGCTGGCGGCGCGGGCGGCGGGCTCTACACGTCTGGGCAGCCCGGCCAAGCGCTCAACGTCTTCAGCGGCTCAACGCCGGTTCCGAACGCTTCGCAATTCTTCGGGCCGCCTTCGGTCGCAGGTCTCGCGTTCCCGTTGTTCCCATTCCCGCCAGCGGTCGGGCTGCAGACCAGCAGTGACCACTTCTTGGTCGGCGGCGCCGGCGGCGGGGGATCTGCTAGCAACTCGACGCTATCGCTTAGTCTCGCGCGCACTTGGTCCTCAGGCGCCGCCGGCGGCGGCGGCGGCGGGGCGATGGCGTTGCGCGCTGGCCGCGCCCTGCGGCTTGGTCCTTCGGGTAACCTGTTGGCCCGCGGCGGCAGCGCCTATGACTACATCGGCCAGTCGGCGGGCGGTCAGGTCGCGCCTGCGGGCGGCGGCTCCGGCGGCAGCATCATTTTGCAGGCTGGCGGGACGACCGAGTTGACGGGCCAGATCGATGTTCGCGGCGGCAGCGGCGGCTTCTTCCGGCGCCAGGGCGGCGCTGGGATCTTCCCGAACCAAGGTATCGTCGAGATCGAGGGTGGCGACGGCGGCGTGGGCTTCGTGCGTCTTGAGAAGACCACGGCGCCTGACATCAGCGACCTCGCCAACATGCAGCCGCCGGCGACGCTAGATAACATCGGCACTCTGCAAGAGGTCGACACCGTCGTCAGCATGCGATCGCTCTACTACTCGACCAACCTCATCTTTGGTCCGGAGTTCGCTCGCTACGAGCTCGAAGCGACCGTCGATGGTGTCCCCATGGTCTTTAGCGACGACCCTGCGGTGTCGACGATGGCCGCCACCCAGGGGGCGCCTGTTCGGGTGCAGTTCCAAGCAGCCAACCTGGACATCGTCACCGGCGAGGTCCTCAACCCCGTGCCGCGGCCGTGGCGCAATGCTGTTCGCAGCGCTGGTGGCCAGGCTGGGATCGCGTCGGACGGCCTCAACGGCTACCGCTTCATGCTCTTCGTGGACCGCAACTTGGCGACCAACGTGACGGTCGAGAAGCTCACCGTCGTCTACCGCAACTGATCGCCAGCACCCGCTCACCCCGCTTGTCACACATCATGCGCAACGCCTTATCTCCCCTGTTTTTCCTCGCCATGGTGGTGCTCGCCGGCTGCGGCGGCGGCGGCGGCGGTGCTTCGCCGAATCGGATCCCGTGTAACGGCGGCCAAGCCTTCTGCGTCATCAGCTGTGACTTAGCCTGCTCGCAGACCAGCTTCTCAGTTACAGAGATCGCCGAGAACCAGCGCTTGCGCTTCAAGTTTTCAGAAGATGTCGACACTGCGAGCGTGAACGGCTCAAGCATTTCGATCCGTACGTCTTCGGGCGTCGCGCCGGCAGGCGACTTCGAGGTGAACGGCTCCGAGGTGGTGTTCGCTCCGCGCGTCACGACGACGAACGGCATTAGCTCATTTGGCTTCCAGCGCAACGAGAGCTACATCATCACGCTCGCTGGGGGTAGCGGGATCGCGCAGAGCGTGAAGAACCTGGCGGGTGACGGCCTCTCGACAGAGCTGACGGGCACGGTCGTCGCGTCGCTTGGCATCGTCGATGAGGATGGCGCGCCGCCGCAGGTGGAGCTGCTGGCGCCGACGCAGCTCTTCAACGCGCCGGTGAACCCGACGGTTGTCTTGCGTTTTTCGGAGTTGATCGACACGACGCCGTTGCAGGTGTCGCTCAGCGAAGCCTCGCCAATCCGGGTGGTGCTGCGTGGCCAACTCCCGAGCGGCCTTTGCGACTCCGAGGCTGAGGGCACTGCGCTCACCGGCTTGCCGCAGTTGTCGACCGAGTTGATCGGTCAGCGAGAGGTGACGGTGGTGACCTGGTCGCCTAGCGTCCAACTGCCTGGTCAATCTTGCATCACGGTCCGCGTGACCGCCGACCTCCGCGACTTGTCAGGGCGTTCCGCGATCCCTGCTAAGTTCGTTATTTTGACCCAAGAGGGCGTCTCGACGCCGATTGAGATCACCGAGTCCTTCCAGAGCAACGCGCAGCAAGAGCCCGTCGTCTCAGGCGGCGTTTGGAACAATGGTGCGCGCCCTGGTTTGATCGGCGGCGACGGCCGCCACGGGTCGTTTGACCGGACGCTCGGCACGCCGGTCGGCGGCAACGTCTTCGAGTGGAACACGGACCTGTTCGTGATCCCGCAGTCCTCCTCGTCAACGGGAGAGGAATACACGATCACAGACGGGCGGTTTTACTTCACGGACTTCGTGGTGCCTGAGGGGCAGACGATTCGGTTCACTGGCTCGAATCCGCCGATTATCCGTGTCCGCGGCGACGTCGACATCGGCGGCGTCATCGACATCAACGGCGCGGATTTGGACTCGGTGATCCAGACGTCGGGCCCGGCGACGGGGCTCCGCGTCTCGACCTGGAACGCCCGCGCGGGTACTTCGGCTACGCCGCCGATGTCGGGCACCAACGGCGGTCCTGGCGGCGGCGGCGGCGGCGACGGCGCGCAAGAAGGAGACAACACGAACGCGTCCAGTCAATTTGACGGCCAGCCTGGCGAGGACGTGGCTCTGGGCGCTGGGCACGCGTATGCCGGCGGCGCCGCGAACACAGGCGGCCTCGGCAGCTTGCAAACGCCGAACACAGGCGCCTGGGCGACGCCGCCAGCGCTCGTAGGACCAGGTAACGGGATCTACTGCGGCTACTTCAGCCCGGGAGGCAGCGGCGGTGGCTTCAACGTCCCCGGCGCTCAGGCTCAGACCCCTGTGCACAACAACTTCCTATACACGGTGGTCTTTGAGCCAGTGGTGGCTGGCAGCTCCTCATTCAGTCTGCTGCCATACCCGCCGGCGGCAGCTCCTGCCGGCTACACGTCTCTCGACCACTTCATGGTCGGCGGCTCGGGCGGCGGCGGCGGCGGGAGCCACGGCTACGGCTTGCTGGCCCCTGGCGGCTTCCCGACGACTGGTGAGCAGTGGATGAGCGGGCACGCTGGCAGCGGCGGCGGCGGCACCGCCGCGATCCGCTGCGGCGGGACGATGACGATCGCCGGGACCGCGACGTTGACCTCGCGCGGCGGTTTGGGGGTCATCATCTCTGGTGACGACCCGTTCAACCCATCACCGACCGATGGATACGGCATCTCTTCGCCGGGAGGCGGCGGCTCTGGCGGCTCGTTCTTGCTGCAGTCAGCGGGCGCCCTGTCCTTCGCGGGTACGCTGGACACCAGCGGCGGCACGGGCAGTGAGGTTGGTTTCATCACGAACACCCTGCAGGCGATGACCGCTCGAGGTGGTGACGGGTCGAACGGATCTTTCCGCTTCGAGTCGATCACGCTGCCTTCGCTCGGCGGGACAACGATCCCGGTCGCCACTGCGGGGAACACCGGGCTGCTGACGGATCGAGACGGCTTGTCGGGTGACGCTTCGCTGTGGTATTCGACGGGTGTCGTGTTCCCTCCGACCTGGGAGCGTTACGAGCTCGACGTGGACTTGGACGGTGACGGTAACGTCGACATCACCTACACCGACTCCGGTGATCCCGGTACGCAGAAGGCCTATGAAGCGGTCGGCGGCGTCGCGAGTCCGGTGACGTTGCCGTTGGTCATCGAGTTCCAGGGCGCCGAGCTCGATCAGTCGGGCACGACACCGATCCCTGGCACGATCAAGACTTGGCGTGAGGGTATTGGCTCTGGCGCTGGTCCGGGCATTCAGCTCGATTCGATCACAGGCTTCCGTTTCCGTGTCACCTATAACCGCGGCTTGTTCCCGGACATGGTCGTGATGGCGCTGCGAGTCTTCGCGCGCACCTGAGCAGCGCCTCGTCGTGAGTTGCGGGGCGCGCGCGCCGCGGCCTCTCACGTGTTTTGAGGCTGGGTATGGTGTGGTCGGGCTGTCTCGCCCTCGCTTCTATGGCAAGCGTTGAGCGTTGCGTCCGACCTGCATAGACTTCGCTATCGGTGACAAGTCTCCCGGATCTCCTGCGCGCTAATTCAAGCTTTCTGCTCACGGGTCACGAGAACCCAGACGGAGATTGCGTAGGCGCGCAGGCCGCCATGTCACAGCTCCTTAGGGCGCTCGGTAAGACCGTTCACATCGTCAACCCTGACCCGCTGCCCAAGAGCTTTCGCTTCCTCAGGGAGCACACAGAGTTCCATAGTGAGCGCGCCGGCGCAGCGTTGCCGGACTTCGACGTCATCATCTTGATGGATTGTTCGCAGCTCGCACGCGTCGGCCGGCTGGGGCGGCGCCTGGGTAGCAGCGGCAAGCCAGTCGCCGTAATCGATCATCACGTCGGGAGCGAGGCTGGTGACGGTGCTGTCTGTTACGTCGACGCTCGCGCCGCGGCGACGGGCGCGTTAGTCCGCCGCCTCTTTGCTGACTTGGACATCCCGCTGACGCGCGCCGCGGCAGAGGGCATCTTCTTGTCTTTGGTCGCGGACACCGGTTGGTTTCGTTATTCGAACGCTGACCAGGAGGTCTTCGGCATGGCGAGCGAGTTGATCTCGCTCGGCGTGAAGCCTTCGGAGATTTACGACGCGATCTATCGACGCAACCATGCCGCATCGCCGGGCATCCTGGCTGACGCCCTCGGGCGGCACCGCCTGCTGTGTCGAGGCCAGCTGGCGATGGTGACGCTCGATAAAGCGTTGGTGGAGCGCGGCTCAAAAGCCGAGTTTGACACCGACTCGGTGCTCGAGCCGCTGCGTTCGATTGCAGGCGTTGAGGTCGTCGCGATGCTGAAGGAGCGCTTTGACGGCGCCGTGAAGTGTTCGCTGCGAGCGCGGGGCAAGGTCGATGTGCAGGCGATTGCTAGATTGTTCGGGGGCGGCGGTCACACGAAGGCTGCTGGAGCTACCCTAGAGTTGCCTCTCGCCGAGGCTGAGCGCGCGCTCGAGCAGGCGGTCGATCGGGCGCTAATTAATTCATCTTCCGCTGAGTAAGATGGGCTCGCATCGTAATTAGTAAGCGCACCGAAAGACGTGGCGACCTTCGCGATCATCTCTGACCTGCACAGCAACCTCGAGGCGACCGATGCTGTGTTTGCGCGCATTGAAGAGTTGGGCTTGCAGGATGTCGTTTGTCTAGGCGACGTCGTTGGCTATGGCGCGGACCCGCTGCCGGTCGCGGCACAGGTCATGCAGCGCTGTCGTTGGACGATCGTCGGCAATCATGACTGGGGGTTGTTCCACAATATGGACGACTTCAACCCGTTAGCGCGCGATGCGTTGCTGTACACGCGCAGTCAGTTGAAGCCGTCGTGGTTCCGCCGTCAGCGTCGGCAGGTATACGACTTCCTCCGGGACCTCCCGGACCGCAAGGAGGACTTTAGCTTCAAGTTCTATCACGGGTCGCCGCGTGATCCGGTGATGGAATACGTGATGAAGAGCGACGGGTTCTTGGAGCCTGAAAAGATGCAGCAGCTGTTCGCGTTGGTGGACGGCCCTTGCTTCGTGGGCCACACGCACTGGCCAGGCGTGCACCGGCCCGATTATCGCTTCGTCCAAGCCACGGACGAGCAACGCGAGTTTGAACTCGACGGTCCTTGCATCGTGAACGTCGGTAGCGTCGGGCAGCCGCGCGACGGTGACCCGAGGGCGAGCTTCGCGGTTGTGCGTGATGATCGCGTGCAGATCGAGCGCGTGCCTTATGACTTCCGCTGCACGCAGGCGAAGATCATCGCCGCGGGCTTACACCCGGCGCTGGCTGAGCGGCTGGCGCGAGGTAAGTAGTGATGGGGTCTGGCAGCACCGGTTGCGTTGTCGTGTTGTGCACGGCGCCTGTGGCGGCCGCGCCCGAGCTCGCGCGCGCTGTGGTCGAGGCGCGTCTGTGCGCTTGTGTCAACGTCTTGCCGGGCGGGCGGTCTTACTTTTGGTGGGAGGGTAAGGTCGATGAGGCCCATGAGGCTCTGCTCGTCATCAAGACCACTGCGGAGGGCTCGGCGGCGCTACAGGCGCGGCTCGCTGAGCTGCACCCTTATGACGTGCCAGAGCTGGTGGCGCTTGATGTTAAGGACGGCCTCCCAGCCTATTTGGCGTGGGTCGTCGACTCGGTCGGAAGTTGAGCGCCCCGGTGACAACTGAGCAGACGATCGCTGCTGGTCACGGTGACCAAGTGCACGGCTGGCGGATCGCGCTGGCCTTCGCGGTCGGCGCGATTTGCTGGTGGCTCGGTCAGTTCCTGCCGTTCCCAGAGCAGGCGATGCCGCTGGCGCCGGGGGAGCTTGCTTACGGCCCTGCCGCGCGCCGGCTGTTGTTCGTCGTCGGTCTCACTACGTCGTCTTGGCTTTTGTCTGCCATGCCGATCGCGGCGGCTTCTCTGTTGCCGCTGGCGCTCCTTCCCGTCCTCGGGGTGCGGTCAACGGCGGCTCTCACCGGCGGCTATGGTCACCCGATCCTCTGGCTCTTCGGGGGCGGCTTCGTGTTAGCGCAAGCGGTGGAGCGCTGCGGGCTGCATCGTCGCGCCGCGCTCAACATTGTCGGGCGACTCGGTCCTTATCCGCGGCGATTGGTGCTCGGCTTCGCGCTGTCGGCGACCTGCGCCTCGATGTGGATCAGTAATACAGCCGTCGCCCTGTTGCTGTTGCCTATCGGCGCGGTGCTTGTAAAGCGTACCGCGGACCTTGGCGAGTTCGAGCCCGCTGCGCAGTCGAACTTTGGCGCTGCGATCATGTGTGCGATCGCCTTTGGCGCGACGATCGGCGGCATGGGGTCGCCGATCGGGACCGCGCCGAACGCGCTCTTCTTCAGTAATTACGAGCCGCTGGTGGACCAGGGCGCGCGGCCGGTGTCGTTTTTGTTGTGGCTGTTGGCGTTCGCGCCGTTCGCCTTCGTGTTGTCGTTTGGAGCTAGCCAGGTGATCGCGCGGATCGCGCTGCCGGTACCTGGGCGACCCTTTCAGCGCGGCGACGAGCTCTTAAGGGAGGCGCGTTCGCTGCCACGGTGGAGCTCTGCTGAGAAGCGCACTGCGGCGTTGTTCGCGGGCGCGGTCGTCCTCTGGATGACGCGCGGTGACTTGCCGCTCGGCGATGACGGCGTGCTGCACGGCTGGGCTCATTACCTTGTGCCGGCGGGGGAGCGCGACCGCTTCCTCGCCGACGGTTCGGTCGCGGTCTTGATCGCGATCCTGGCGTTTTTGATTCCGTCAGGCGACGCCAAGCGCCGTCGTTTGTGTGATTGGCAGACGGCGCGTCAGATGCCGTTTGACTTGCTACTGCTGCTCGGAGGGGGGATCGCGATGGCGCAGGCGTTCGGGCCGACAGGCTTGTCTGCCGCGTTTGGCGAGCTGCTGCGGCCGCTGATCGGCTCGATGCACCCTGCGCTGCTCATGCTCTGCTTAATCTTATCGGTCTCACTCCTTTCGGAGGTCGCGAGCAACACCGCGGTCGCGACGCTCTCACTGCCGATCGTACGCGAGGGCGCCATCGCCTCGGGCATGGATCCGCTGGTGTTGATGCTGCCCGTCGTCATCGGTGCCTCTTGTAGCTTCATGTTGCCTATCTCTACGCCGCCGAACACGATCGTGTTCGCGTCGCGGCAGATACGCTTCGGTCAGATGGCCAGGGCTGGCGTCGGTCTCAACTTGTTGTCGGCCTTGATCCTATTGCCGGTGTTATGGTTCTGGGCGTTGCCGCTCTGCGGCGTGGATATGGGCACGTTGACCGACAAAGGTGGCAGGTGATGGGCTCGTCTAAGGGGACGCTGCTTGCGTGGCTGGGTACGTTCTTGCTGTTTGTGTGCGTCGCGCACGGAAACTTTGAGACGACGGACGCAGGCTTCACGATGCACGCGTCGCGTTCTCTCTGGTATCGCGGCGACAGCGCCCTGTTGACCGTCGAGGAGGGCGGTCAGCATATCGGTGAGCAACGAGGCGCAGAGTTCATCAAGCATTGGGAGCGGGCTGGGCAGCGCAAGTGCGGCAAGGTCGGGGAAAATGGCCGCGCCTACGTCTGGTTCCCGATGGGGCACGTTTTCTTGCTTGCGCCGTTCGTGCCGCTTGGTGACGCCTTGAGCGAGTGGCTGCCTGACGCAGACGACCGCTTCCAGCGTCGCGTCGCTCCGTTTGGGCAGAGCTTCGTCGAAGGCACCCCGGTCGCGACCCAGTCCTTGATGTCGATGCTCGTGCCCGCGATGTGCATCGCGACGTCGCTGCTGCTGCTCTACCGCATCGCGCGGGAGCTCGGCGCGAGTGGACGGGACGCGGTTTTGGTCGCGTTGTCTATCGGCGTTGCAACGCAGGCGTTCTCCGTCGGGCGCGAGCAGCTTTCAGACGGGCCCGGGCTGATGCTGTTGCTCGCTGCGTTGTTGCCCGTAGTGCGTTTGCATCTCGGACGCGGGGCAGGTGGCACTGCGCTCTGGGCCGGGTTGATGTCGGGTTGCGCGGTCTTGGTTCGGTATCAGACGGCGATCACGGTGGCCTTGTTCGCGCTCTTGTTGCTCGTCTCGTGTCGTCAGCGCGGTCGTTGGCGCGAGCTGTGGATGTATGTGCTGGGTGGTCTGCCGCTGCTCGTGATCTTCTTCGTCACGAATTACTTGCGCTACTCTGATCCGCTCGAGACCGGCTATCCAGAGATCGGTGAGTGGTTTCAAGCCGACCCGCTAGCGGGCATGGCCAAGATCCTGTTCGCCGCAGGTCGGGGCGTCATGTGGTGCTCCCCGATTGTGTGGTTGGCGCTCCCTGCCGCGTGCATGCGGCGGGGCTGCTCGCAGCTTCGTTGGCTGGCTTGGGCGTTGTTCTTGATCCCGATCGTGATCTTCGCGACCGCGCTCGGGTGGCAAGGCGGTCAAGCTTGGGCTGTGCGTTATGTGACGCCTGGAGTTGTCGCGCTGTGCGCGTTGGTGCTCCCCCAGGCCGCGCCGTGGCGTCGTCGGCCACGCTGGTTTGCCGCGCTCTTCCTGGCTGGTTGTCTCGTGAACACGGCCAGCGTTGTCGCGCCGGTGCGCGGGCAGATCCAGTTGATGGATCAAGCGCTGCGCGCGCACGAGCAGCGCGCGATCGCCGCTGGCGAGCTCGACCCGGCGCTAGCGACAAAGGACTCTGCCGACGTCGGCGGCTGGCACCCGCGTTATTCGCCGCTCTATCGCAACTGGCTCTACGCCTGGAACTCTGTCACCGGCGGCTTTGAAGCTGAGGACGGCGCGCCGCGTCATGGCAGCGAGCGGACCGTGGAGGCGGTATATGGGACCGCCGCGGTCACCGAGGCGCAGGCGCTGGCGCCGCGCCACTGGGCCGATCGGTGCGGTCGGCATCTCTGGTGGCGCTTCTGGGGGGACCTCTACGACGTCTCTGGGTTGCTGTTGGTCTTGCCGTTTGCGCTGCTAGGGGGCCTCTGCGCTTGGTCTGGCTGGCGCGCGCTGGCGCGGCGAGGTTCCGATGAGCCATCCGGCGCTGCCGAATAGCGGCGTGTCGCGATTTGGTGGGATTCTTTTACGGGGAGGTAAAGCCAGTGCCACCGGATGTTCGATGAATACGCCGGAGAACTCTCCCTGCTGTGAACGCTCTGCTGCCAACGATCCTCGCTGCCTTTATACAGCTCCCCCAGGGACCTGTGCCGACTGCCCCGCAGGACGCTCAGGTCAGGCTCGACGTGGTGGCGTTAAAGAACGGCGATCAGTTCGTAGGTAAGGTCACCGCTGACCTGGACGCCTATATCGAGATCCGGATGGAAGACGGCGCCACGATCGGCGTCAGCCGGGCGCTGGTGAAGGAGGTGCGTCGCGGCGCGGAGGTCGCGCCATCCCGCGATGCCGTGGTGCGTCCAGAGGACGCTTGGTTCGTGCTGCATGACGCTGACGGGGCGTCCGTTGGGTGGTTGCACTCCTCGGTGACGGCCCGCCAGGATGGATCCTTCTCGATCAACGAGGAGTATGAGTTCGTTAACGGTGTCCGTCGCTATCAGGTGACCAACACGTGCGCCGCCGACAAGCATGGGCGCGGCGTTCGCTGCTACTTTCGGGAGCGTGTCAGCACGCCGCGTTTGCGGCGCCAGATGTTGGTTGATGACCCGTTGGCCCGCGATGACCGCGTCGAAGATGAGCGCATTGTCGAGGCGGTCGTAGAAGGTGGCGCCTTGCGGGTTCTTCGGCTTGATGGGCGCGGCCGGCATGAACGGCAGCTGCCGTGGTCCGATCAGTCGACGTTTCCGATGCTCGCGAGGGCGGTCGCTCGACAGTCGGCCACGTGCATCGGGCCGACGGCCATGTTTGACCCCCGGCATGAAGAGTTGATGTTGCTCCGCGTCGACGGCACGGGGTCTCGCCAGATGATGATCGAAGGCGCGCGTCAGAGTGTTAGCGAAGTTTTGGTGAGCTCCGCTGCTGGCGATCACGTAGGAAGCCGCGAGTGGGTCGGCGTTGACGACCGCGTCGTGCGGCGGGAGCTCGCAGGCCCCGCTTTGGTCGCGATCCCCAGCAGCGCGCAGACCGCGCGCAGGGCGGTCGGCGTCAGCTCGATCCAGAGCGCCGTCGTCGCAGAGGTGCAAGGCCGCTTTGGTATGTGGGTGCCAAGCCCGGCTTGGCGCTCTATCGAGTCGCTGCCGCCGGGTCACATCGCGTTCGACTGTGACGTGCACGATGCCGCTGTCCGGGTCTCGTTGATCGACCACCTAGATCCAGGGACGACGCTCGAGACCGCGGCAGACGCCGTCGGTAACTGGTTTTCGCTGCTCTATCCTCAGTTTGAGGTCACCGCCCGCGCTGAGGTCCGCGTTCGCGGCCGCCGCGCCGTCCGGATGCAAGCGAGCGACGCTCGTAACGTTCAGCAGGCGACCGTCGACGTCATCCCATTCGATGGGCACTTCTTGATGCTTAGTTGCCGCGCGCCGATCGGCGCGTTGGACGAGCTCGCCGGCGACTTTGCCTTTGTGCGGCGGACGATCGAGCTCGAGGGCGCCGCGCTGAATCCGACGACGACTGGCCCGTTAAAGCAGGAGCGTGGCGGACGGATGAGGCCGCCGACGGGGCCGTTGCCAGCGCCCAAGCCAGCATCGCGCGTCGGGCGATTGGTGCAGCCGGGCAGCGGCCGCACGCCGCGCTGATCGCGAATCATCGCGAGGCCCTCATCGTAGGGGGGATGCAGGGTCGCGACCTGCCATTATCCCACGCGCAGCGCGCCTGCCTGCAGGACGTCATGGTCCTCGATCATGTCGCGCTCATCGAGATCCGCGATGGTGCGAGCGACTCGCAGTAAACGTATTCGACCTCTCGGACTTTGGTGATGGCGACGTAGGAGCGCGTCGAGCGTGGCCCAGGCGGCGTTGGTGCCGCGCGCGGTCTCTTCAAGGAGGCGTCCGTCGACCAGCGCGTTCGGGACGAATCGGCCTCTGGCGTCTCTGTTGCGCTCTAGTTGGCGGGCGTGCGCCAGCAGCACTGGCGCACGCAGCGCCTCCGTCGTGGTGGTTGGATCTCGTTCGCGGCGTAGCTCCGCTGCGTTGATGGGCGGCACGTCGACCCGGAGGTCGAGCCGGTCCATCAACGGTCCGGATAGGCGGTTTTGGTAGCGGGTCAATGCCGCAGGGCTGCACCGGCAGGGGCGGTGTTGGTGTCCCAAGTAGCCGCAAGGGCAAGGGTTTCGGGCCGCGGTTAGCAAGAACTGCGCTGGCATCGTCACGGTGCGCTGCGCGCGACCGACCGTGACGGTGCCGTCTTCGAGTGGCTGCCTCATGGCCTCTAGCACGTCACGCCGGAACTCTGGCAGCTCGTCGAGAAACAAGACGCCGTGATGCGCGAGTGTGACCTCTCCCGGCCGCACGTCGGCGCCGCCGCCGAGCACGCTTTGAACCGAGCTGGTGTGGTGAGGCGCGCGCAGCGGCCGCTGGCCCTCCTTCGGCATGTCGATCCCGGCGGCGGCATGGACTTGCAGGACCGCGAGTCGTTGCTCCCTGGTCAACGGCGGCAAGAGAGCTGGTAGGCGCCGAAGCATCGCGCTCTTGCCGGTGCCAGGAGGGCCTGAGAACATCAAGTTGTGACTTCCGGCGGCGGCGACCTGTAAGGCCAGCTTCGGCGTCTCGTGCCCGCGGATGTCGCTGAGGTCGGGGGTCTCGGCGGTCGTCTCCCAGCTGGCGTTCTGGGGCTTGGCCGCAGGCAACTCTCGGCTGCCAGCGAGCCATTGGATCGCGTCAGCTAAGGTCGCCGCGCCGTGCAAGGCTAAGTCACCGACCACAGCGCAAGCTGAGGCGTCTGACGGGCAGCACAGCATCGCGTAGGCACGCTGTTGCTGTGCTGCGAGCGCGACGTTGATGGCGCCGCGCGCCGGCAAGACCGCGCCGTGAAGGCTAATCTCGCCGAACGCGAACAGGCCTCGTGCCCGCTCGTGGGGGAACAAGCCGCTTGCGCCGGCGAGCGCTAGCGCGAGCGGCAGGTCAAAGCCGCTGCCCCGCTTCCTCAGGGCGGCGGGGGCGAAGTTGACGGTGGTGACGCCTCGTGGCGTGGGGAGCTCGAGCGCAGAAAACGCATGCAGGACGCGGTGATAGGCCTCGCGCACGCAAGCGTCGACGAGGCCGAGGAGTCGAGGTGTCCCATCGCCAGAGTGTCGGGTAGTTGCCTCGACCTGGACTGGCACGGCATCTACGCCCGAGATCATGCCGCACCCGATCGTGACCTTATCGCTCTTCACAGAGCCACAGGGTGCTTAGGGCCTGCGCGGTCGCAGAAATCTACCAGTCAGCTGCTGCTGCCGCCGCCGCCCGAACAGTGAGTTCGTGCTGTAGCGTGCGCGCGTCATGGATCGTTAGATCTGGGATCCTCGTCGGGCTGCCGCCTGCGACGTAGACGGTTAGGTCCGCAAGGCCGAAGAGTTGGCCCACGACGCCTTGCCGTACGACGACCGCTTGCACCTTCGCGGTCGGGACACAGGCGAAGTTCTTACCGATGATCCCGTGCTGTAGCGCGAAGAACGCCTCGCCGCGAGACCAGCCGAGATTGCGCCAGGTCAATACACCAAGAACGGTCCACAGCGGTATGAGCAGCGCGGACCACAGCGCGGCTGGGCCAAGTTGCCACCACGAGGCAGCCGTCGCGAGGATGGCTAGCAGAACGCCTTGGATCGCGGTCCGCGCGATTAACTTTGGCGATCCTGGTTGCCATGCAAAGGCCTCCCTCTCGACCCCGGGCAGCATGGCGGGTAGCAGCGCGTGGGCTTCATGGGTGCGCGTCATCGGTATGACGACGTCCCAGCCGCCGGCGGTGTCTTGACCGTCGCCACGGCTGCCGCCGGCAGAGTCGGCTTTGACCACGGCGTAGCCGAGCAGTCGGCGTAGCCAGGATTGCTCGATCGTGACACGCTGCACCCGCGCGCGCGGCAGGGTCTTCTGCCGGGTCGTCAGTAGGCCGAACCTGCGCTGGAGCACGTCGCCCCGCAGCCTCAGGTTGAAGGCGTGGAACTGCACGAGGTTGCCGAGCGTGGAGGTGATGACGCCGAAGGCCATCACAGCAAACAGCAGGCCTGCTAGTACGCCGAGCACCACCAGCGGGGGCAGTGACTCGATCCAGCTGCGGAAGCTGGTCGCGATCGGGGTGATCTGCGTCACTACGCCGAGCTGGTCGGCGAGTTCGAAGGCGGCATAACCAGTTACAGCGAAGGCGCCTAGGCGCATGTCGGTGGCGCCGCGAATCAGCAGCTCGCTGGTGGAGCTCTGATGGATCATCCATTCGACATCAGGCTCTTGGGTTTGAGGCGAGAGGATGGTGGAGACGTCACCTGTGGACGCCGACGCCGCGGATGTTGAGGCGGTCGATGCCGACGCAGGCCGCGCAGCGAGCAAGACTTCCCGCAGGTGCTCGGCGTCGACGCGAGACAGCGCGTCGAGCCGTGCCTCGACGCCGCGACCCGACGCGGTCTCGACCATCACGACCGCGAGGCCGAGCGCGCGCCGCAGGATCGTCGATTCGAAGCCAAGGTCTTGGATCCGGTCCAGCGGGATGCGGCGATCTTGTCGGTGCAGTAAGCCTTCGCGAATGCGAAGCTCTTCGTCGGTCAGCGTGTATTCGAGCGTGAGATAACGAGCCACCGAGTAGCCCAGCTGCATGACGAAGAGCACCGCTGCGATCACTAGGAACCACTCTTCGACGGTGATCCCAATGATCAAAGGGAACGCATTCTGGCGCAGCGCGGTGATCAGCCTCAGCAGCAGGACTGCCGGGTGCAGGTGTCCTTTGGCGAGCACGACATCGCCGACGGCGTGCCCGGCTGGCGGTTCGGACGGTCGATGAGCTGCTGCCGTCGGGAGCGGCGGATGATCAGAGGCGTCCGTCACCGCGCATCTGCACGATGCGATCGCGCAGCTCCTTCGCCAGTTGGGCTGGTAGACCTGGCACTCTGAACGCGGAGCCCTCGTTGCCAGCGGTAAAGACGACGAGCGTTGCTAGCCCGAACAGGCGCTCGATCGGTCCGCGTGAGAGGTCGACGTGCTGCATGCGCCGGACGGGGACCGCGCGTTCCTCGACAAAGAGGATTCCGTAGCGCATTAGCAGCATGTCGCCGACGAATCCGTAGCGCCAGCGAACGTAGTTTAGCGGCGGCACGAGCAGCGCGAGCGCGAGCATGCCAGCGCATAGGCCTAGCAGTATGTTGTCCCAGAGCGGGGACCACTGCTGCCAATGATCGGCGAGGTAATCGCGGCCAGGCCACCAAGCGAGCGCCGCGACCACGATCGATGTTAGGCCGTCCCCAATGATCCAATACGGCACCACCCTGGGTGCCAGTCGGTTCGGCGGATGTAGGGACTCAGCGCTGGTCATGTGTCGAGCGTGCCCCTTAGGGCGTCTGGGCGCAATCGCTAGGGTCTTAGTCGGATAAACCATCCGCTGGACGAGGTCCGTGCGCGGCCGCCTCTCCAGGTTCTTGTGGGTGCCGCTGCGGCGCTTCTCTATGTTGATCTTCGCTGCAGCGCAGCGCGGCCAACACCCATGATAGCTACGTCCCGCTTGATCATCTCCTTGGCGCTGACCGCGTTCCTCCCGGCGCAGCACCGACTAGAACCCGATTTGACACAGATGCTCGAGGCGAAGCTCGTGCGCGATCAGATCCCGGGGCTCTCATGCGCTGCGTTCGTCGGCGATCAGCTCGTATTAGCGCTCGGCCTTGGTCATAGCGACATAGAGAACGACGTGCCGGCGACCGCGCGGACGGTGTATCGCTTGGCCTCTATCAGCAAGTCGATCACCGCTGTGCTCGCGATGCAGCTGGTCGAGCAGGGTAAGCTTGACCTCGATGGGGACCTGCACGGCTTGGTGCCCGAGTGGCCACAGAAGCGATGGTCGGTCACGACCCGCCAACTCCTCGGCCACTTGGGCGGGGTGCGACATTACCAGGGTGAGAGTGAGAGCACGCGGCGATACCCGGACCAGCGCAGCGCGCTGCGGCGCTTCGCCGCCGATCCATTGTTGCATGAGCCTGGTAGCCGTTACCGGTACACGAGCTACGGCTTCAACTTGGTCGCAGCTGCCGTCGAGGTGATGCGCGGAGAGCCTTTTCCGGCTGTGCTCGCAGCGCAGATCGCGGCGCGCGCTGGGGCGCCTTCGCTTCAAAACGACGACCTGCGGCGGGTCATCAAGCATCGGGCTCAGGGTTACGTGCGTCGCGGGGGGCAGCTCCAGAACAGCGGCTTGATGGATGGCAGCTATAAGCTCGGGGGCGGCGGTTTGTGCAGCTCAGCTCCCGACCTCGCGAGGTTCGCGCAGGCCTTACTGGACGGCGCGCTGGTCTCGCGGTCGAGCCTTGAGCAGATGTGGACTTCGCAACGCACCGCGTCGGGCGAGGAGACCGGCTATGGCATGGGCTTCTCCGTCAGCGAACTCGACGGGGACCGGCGCGTCGGCCACAGCGGCGCGCAGAGCCGCGTGAGCACCATCCTGCAGATGCTGCCGGAGCAGCGCGTCGGGGTCGTCGTTATGTGCAATCTGGAAGGGGTCAAGCTCGGGGGGCTCGCGACGCGGTTGTTGCGTCGGCTGCGTGAGCACGCTGGGCGATGAGCACCCGCGAGGCGCGATCCTGGGGCGCATGGCGATCTGATCGCGGGCCGATTTCAGTCGGGGCGGCCCTGTAAACGAGTTGGAGTCGGCCGCCTCGGCTAGGTGGTGCTCGCCATGTCCCGTTGCGGGTGCGCGGGAAATCGCCGTCGTTGATGCGGCGCCAGCGCTAGCTGGTCATGCCTCGATCGCGCGCAGCACGGCTTCACCGCGCGGGGAGAGCCGGTAACCAACGGCGAGGCTCTCGGTCAGCCCGAGTGCCTTTAGCTTGCGGATCCGCGCCTTAAAGTCTTTACGTTCCATGCCCGCTGCGGCTGCGAGGTCGCCAGCGCGCACGGCTGGTCGCGACGCGATCGCGCGCATGGCGTTGATGGCCCATGGCCCGCTTTTGCTGCGGCGGTCAAAGGCTTGGACCTTCTCGGCGAGTTCGGTGAGCGCGGCCCCCTCTGGGACGCTCGCGCGCAGCGCCGTGCGAGGGTCTTCACCTAGGAACCGTAGGCGCACCCGGTAGATCTGGCCGTCGCGCGTGGACAGGTCGGCGCGGAGCGCGTCTGCGTCTGCGTGGCCGGCCTGACGCGCGTCGAGGTGCCTTATCGTGTTCGCCTCGATGGGTTTGATGGATTCGACCCTGAGCTGCCCGACCTTGGTCAGCAGCGTGCCGCCAGCTTTGACCGTTGGTCGTCGCCAGCGGCGAAACTGCAACGTCACTTCACCCTGACGGATTTTCTCTAGGATCTCGTGGCGGATCAGCATCTGCAGATAACTATGAGACGCAGCCTAGCCGGCCGCTCTGAGCGGCTGCGCATCTTGGCGAATAACTACGTTCGTTTTTTGCTCTCCATGGTGCAAGCTTCCAACTTCTGGTGGCGTTTGCAGTATGTCAGCGATGATGAAGTCCAAGGTTATTCTCTCGGTCCTGTCCCTGTTGCTCTTGGCTAGTTGCGGCTCTAGCAACCCGCTGGCCGGCAACTGGTCTGAGGTCATGCCAGGCGGGAAGCCAGGCATGACGCTGACGTTTGACGGCAGTAGCGACAAAATGAGCGTGCACGGTCGTCCGCAGCAGGACGGTAGCCACTCGCATCCCAAGGCGACCTATAGGTTCGACCAGCAGACGAAGACCTTGACCGTGTCCGGTCGCATTCTGGACGGTGTCAAGGCCGAAACGTGGACCGGTAACGTTGACGGGGACGCGATGGAACTCGCTGGTGCGGATACGAAGTTGAAGTTTCAGCGTGGCGGTGAGCCGCACGGGCATTAAGCCTGCCTCCGCGAGCCCCTCGCATTTCTTGGAGCCGGCCCTATCCTCCCAGAAGACACCGCCTGATCGATCATGAGCAGTCCGCATTCGGAGAAGACAACCCACGGCATCCGCATTCACGCGGCCGCCGAGTTCATGCCCCAAGATGTCCTCCCGCAGGAGTTTCATGGCGCTGGTGATGATTCGCCGCAGAGCTTCGTCTTTCGCTACAAGATCACGATGACCAACGTCGGCGAAGGACAAGCGCGGCTGCTCTCGCGCCATTGGGTCATCGTCGACGCCGAAGGCGGGCGTGAAGAGGTGCGGGGACGCGGTGTCGTCGGCGAGTATCCACACCTAGAGGCTGGCGGGAGCTACAGCTATGTCAGTTACTGCCCGATGCAGACCTCGTGGGGCACCATGGAGGGCGCCTACACGTTCGAGCGCGAGGACGGCTCGCGTTTCGATGTAGAGATCGGTCGGTTCTTCTTGGTGCCCTCGGCGCCGCCGCTGCGGCTCGAATCGCCGTCTCTCTAGAGCGCGCTGGTCTGTTTCTGAGCTTGGCAGCGCGCCCTGTCGTTGGATAGCTTCGGGTTTGTGCCCAAGATCCTGCTCGGTGAACCTGACCTCCCGCTCACGACACTCGTCGCGCTGAGTCGCCCGAAGACCCGCATCGCGCTCACCGATCGCAGCAAGAAGCGCGTCGACGCTTGCCGCGCGATCGTTGATCGCGCGGTTCAGAAGGGCGCGACGATGTATGGCATCAACACGGGCTTTGGCAAGCTCGCCGGCGTCCGCATCGTTGATGAACAGCTCGGTCAGCTGCAAAGAAACTTATTGCTTAGCCACGCGACCGGCGTTGGCGAGCCGCTGACTCTCGAGCAGAGCCGACTGGCGTTCGCGCTGCGCATCCATAACCTCGCGCTCGGTAACTCGGGCGTCCGCCGCAAGCTGATCGAGCAGGCGATCGCGTTGTGGAACGCCGATATGATCCCTGTGATTCCGTCCCAGGGATCGGTCGGGGCCAGCGGGGACTTGGCGCCGCTGAGCCACATGGCGTTGCCCCTTATCGGCTGCGGTGAGGTGCTCCACGACGGCAAGGTGATCTCTGGCGCAGCTGCCTTAAAGAAGCTCAAGCGTAAGCCGCTCGAGCTCGCTGAGAAGGAGGGCCTAGCGCTGATCAACGGTACTCAGATCATGACGGCGATCGGTTGCTTGGTCATGGATCAGGCGCTGCGGCTGTGCCGCGCGGCGGACATCACATGCGCGATGACGGTCGAGGCGCTGCGAGGTAGCCGGAGTCCGTTCGACCCTCGCGTTCACGAGTTGCGTCCGCACGAGGGCCAGATCGCGACCGCGGCCAACATGCGAGCGCTGCTCGAGCACAGCGAGGTGATGGGGGACCAGCGGAGCTTCGATCGAGTGCAGGACGCATACTCGCTGCGTTGCGCGCCACAAGTTCACGGGGCAGCCAAGGACGGCGTGCGCTACGGGCTCGACGTCCTCGTCACCGAGGCGAACTCGGTGACGGACAACCCGCTGGTGTTTAAGGGCGACGTGATCTCGGCGGGAAACTTTCACGGTCAGCCTGTCAGTCAGGCGCTCGATTACGTAAAGGTCGCGGTGAGTACGCTCGCGAACATCAGCGAGCGTCGCGTCGAGCAGCTCGTTAACCCTGACATCTCAGGCCTGCCGGCGTTCCTCGCGAAGAACCCTGGCCTAGAGTCGGGCTTTATGATCCCGCAAGTCGTCGCCGCGTCCTTGGCTAGCGAGAACAAGACGCTCGCGCACCCGGCCAGCGTCGACACGGTGCCGACAAGCGCCAACCGGGAGGACCACGTCTCGATGGGCGTCACCGCTGCGCGGCACGCAGATCGCGTGGTCGCGAACACCGCCAAGGTGTTGGGGATTGAGCTGCTGTGCGCAGCTCAAGGCATGGACCTCGGAGAGAAGCTTAAGCCCGGTGTCGGCGTCGCAGCCGCCTACCGCGCTCTGCGCCGCCGCGTCGCGGGCCTCGACGGAGATCGCTTCCTGGCGCCGGATCTCGCCGAGGCCGAGCGCGTGATCGTCGACGGCGCGCTGGTCGCAGCGGTAGAGAAGAAGATCGGGCCGCTGGCGGTGTGAGCGCCGAGCATCAGGCCTTCCGTTCCCCGGGCGAGCCGACGGCTCCGCCTGGTCGGGGCTGAGCCCGGTGTCAGCGGCCGCTGGGTGATTGTCCTGGTTGATTCTGGAAGGCGACGGCGAGGCGTCCTAAAGCATGCCGTCAGCAGGCATCGCTCGATGTTTCCGATGCCTGCTCGACCCGCTTGCGTCTCTCGAAGGCCACTGCCACGCTACTGCTATGACCCAATCTCAGATGCCGACGGGCGCGGAGCCTGCTGCTTGCCGGGCGCCGCGCGGCAACGAACTGACCTGCGCGAATTGGCAGATCGAAGCCGTCTATCGGATGATCCAGAACAACCTCGACCCAGAGGTCGCCGAGGACCCTGAGAACCTGATCGTCTACGGCGGCCTCGGGAAGGCCGCGCGCGACCATGAGGCGCTGCACAAGATCCTGGCGACGCTGCGTCGCCTGCAGCCAGACGAGACGATGCTGGTCCAGTCAGGTAAGTGCGTAGGCGTATTCAAGTCACACGCGGACGCCCCGCGCGTGCTGATCGCTAACAGCAACCTCGTGGGTGACTGGGCCAACTGGGACGAGTTCCGCCGCCTCGACAAGCTCGGGCTGATTATGTATGGCCAGATGACCGCTGGGAGTTGGATCTACATCGGCAGCCAGGGGATCGTGCAAGGTACTTATGAGACGTTCGTTGCCGCGGGCAAGAAGCACTATGGCTCCGACTTGAAAGGCAAGCTCGTGGTCACCGCGGGCCTCGGCGGCATGGGCGGCGCGCAGCCGCTCGCGATCACGATGGCTGGCGGCGTTTGCCTCGCCGCTGACGTTGAGGGTTGGCGCATCGATAAGCGTTTGGAGACCCGCTACCTCGATCAGCGGATCGACGACCCGCAGCAGGCGTTGGCCGCGGCGCAGGCCAAAGCCGCGTCCGGCGAGGCATGGTCGATCGGCGTGTGCTGCAACGCGACGGCGCTCTTGGAGACGATCCGCGACGCTGGAGTGGTCCCGGACATGCTCACCGACCAAACCTCGGCGCACGACATGCTGGTCGGCTACATCCCGGACGGCATGACGGTCGAGCAGGCCAACGCGCTGCGTGAGAACGACCCAAAGCACTATCTCAAGGAGTCGGGCCGCACGTGCGCCCGGCACGTTGCGTTGATGCTGGAGCTGCAGGAGAAGGGCGCGATCACGTTCGATTACGGCAACAACGTGCGCACCGAGGCCCGCGACCACGGCGTGGCAGAGGCGTTCCGGATCCCGGGGTTTATCCCTGAATATATCCGCCCGCTGTTCTGTGAGGGCCGCGGCCCATTCCGTTGGGTGGCCCTGAGCGGTGACCCGAAGGATATCCAGCGCACCGATGAGCTGGCGCTAGAGATGTTCGCGGACAATGAGCCGCTCTGCACTTGGATCAAGAAGGCCCAGGAGAAGATCGCTTGGCAAGGTTTGCCGTCTCGGATCCTTTGGCTGGGTTACGGCGAGCGCGCAAAGTTCGGCCTCGCGGTCAATGAGCTGATCCGCAAGGGTGAGATTTCGGCGCCGATCGTGTTCGGCCGCGACCACTTGGACTGCGGCTCGGTCGCGTCGCCGTATCGCGAGACCGAGGCGATGAAAGACGGTTCCGACATGATCGCCGACTGGCCGCTGCTAAACGGCATGCTTGCGGTAGCCTCGGGCGCGACCTGGGTCTCCCTGCACCATGGCGGCGGCGTCGGCATGGGGAAATCGATCCACGCAGGACAGGTCACCGTCGCCGACGGCTCGCCCGAGGCGGCGGCGCGGATCGAGCGGGTGTTTACGTGCGATCCGGGTATGGGCATCGTCAGGCACGCCGACGCCGGCTATGAGTCTGCGCAGCAGTTCGCCGCGGACCACGACGTCGACCTAGGCGGCTGAGCGCGCGAGGGCGCTCAGGATCGTCTTCTGAAGCTTGGAGTCAGGCGGATGATCTCGTAGCATGTTGACGTCGCTGGGCGGTCATCCTGGCGGCATATACTGGATTCAAGAGTTGCGGGGCAATGCCACGGCTCGGTCACCAGCGAGTAGCTCTCGCGAAGCCGTGCGTGCCCAAAAGGGAGGACTGGGCGAGCCCCAGTTAGAGGGAGCATGAAGCAGAACGAACGGTTGTTGGTCTACGCAGTCACAGGCTTTCTAGCGCTGATTTTGATCGTCGCGGTCATCTTCGGGGACGATCAGGCGCGGCCTGATGAGCAGGCAAAGCCGGCGAGCGCGAGCCTCAGCGACATCCTGAAGGGCGAGCCATCCGAGTCATCCGAGTCATCCGAGGCGGCCGTCAGCGCTACCGCGGAAGAGGTGCAAGGGGCAGTCGCCGGAGAGCAGCGCAGCGCGTCGCTCACCGGGCTCAACGCGCCGCCCGAGGCGAAGTTCGAGGAGCCTTTGCGGATTCCGCCGCCGAGTCCAGAGTCGCGCGTTCGCCAGAAGATTGGCAGCTACGTTCGCACTCGGAACTTCCGTCAAGTCCAGGTCAAGGCGAACGACGGCTGGGGCATGATCTCGCAGCGGTGGTGTGGTGACGCCAGCTTCGTCGACGAGATCAAGTGCCTGAACGAATCGATGATTGATCTGCGCGCGGGTCAAACCGTCCTCGTCCCGTGGATCGATGACGAGGTCTTGTTGGCCGGTCTCCAGGTCGAGGTGAGCCCGGCGATGATCTCTGGCGAGCCGGTGCCGGCGGTCGCGTCTGCGTCCGCGGGTGCGGCGCCGACGTCGGCCAGCATCTCTCCGGCGGGTTACCCGGTCTCCGACGTCGCTCGCAGCGCCGCAGATTCGAAGTCGGTCGGCGGTGTCGTAAGCCACACGGTCAAGTCCGGCGAAAGCCTCTGGCTGATCCTGGATCGCCGGTTCGACGCTCGAAAGATCCCGAGCATGATCGAGCGGTGTAAGGAATTGAACCCGGGCAAAGACGTAGAGGACCTCCACCCCGGTGATCAAATCAAGCTCCCTGCGGGGGCTGAATAGCCGCCAGAGCTCCCGCTACTTCAGCTCGTAGCGGTCGAGCTTCTTGTAGAGGTTGCTGCGCTGCAGCTGGATGTTCTCGGCGGTTCGCTTGATGTTGCCGCCGAACTCCAGCAGCTTTCGCCGAAGGAACTCCTTCTCGGTCGCAGCGCGGAAGTCCTCTAGCCGCTCGAATGCGAACCAGTCCGTCTGACCTTCGGCGGACTTGCCGGCGACGGAGGTCGTCGTCGTTGTGCTCTCTAGGTCTGAGGCCTCTAGCTCGACGCCGTCGGCGAGCACCGCTGCGCCCTCGAGCACGTTCTTGAGCTGTCGCACGTTGCCCGGCCATGGCTGCTTGCGCAGCCATGCGTAGGCGCTCTTTTGCAGTCGGCGCTGGCCGAGGCCGTTGCGCTTGGTCGCCGCGGCCAGGAAGTGGTCTGCCAGGGTCGCGACGTCGTCAGGGCGCTCGCGGAGGGGCGGTAGGTGTAGGCGCACAACGTGCAGGCGGTAGAAGAGGTCTTCGCGGAAGGCCTTCTCCGCGACCATCTTGTCTAGGTCTTGGTTGGTCGCCGCCAAGACCCGCACGTCCACTTTGGTCGCGGCCTGGCTGCCGAGGCGCTGCACGCTGCCTTCCTGCAGCGCGCGCAGGAGCTTCGCTTGCATCGCGCGCGGCATGTCGCCGATCTCGTCGAGGAACAGCGTACCGCCGTCGGCGAGCTCGAAGGCTCCTGCGCGGGCTTGTTCCGCGCCCGTGAAGGCGCCCTTCTCGTGGCCGAACAGCTCGCTCTCGGCGAGCTCTGCTGGGATCGCCGCGCAGTTGATCGCCAGGAACGCGCCGCTGCTGCGCTTGCTCTGAACGTGCAGTTGGCGGGCGACGAGTTCCTTGCCGGTGCCGTTGTCGCCGGTGATCAGGACCGCGACCTCGGTGGGGGCGACCTTTTGGATCGTCGCTCGTACGTCTTCGATGGCGTCGCTAATGCCCAGGAGCTGTTGCTCGGATTGGATCACCTCGCGGAGGGCTTTGTTCTCGCTCTGGAGCCTGCTTGTGCGCAGCGCGTTCTTGATCGAGAGCAGCACCCGGTCTGACTCAAATGGCTTTTGCAGGAAGTCGTAGGCGCCACGCCGGACCGCGAGCACGGCGGTGTCGAGGTCTCCGTGTCCAGAGATCATGACCACTGGCAGCTCGGGTCGGGCTTGCTTGAGCTGTTGAAGCACTTCCAAGCCGTCCATGCCTGGCAGCTTGACGTCGAGCAGCACGAGGTCGATGTCAGACTCTTGGGCCCGCGCGAGCCCCGAGGGGCCATCCTCCGCTTCGGCCGTGGTCCAGCCGTCGAAGTCGAGCGCGAAGGCGAGCTCTTCTCGCACGGCCCGGTGGTCGTCTACGATCAGTACAGTCGCCGGATTGGTCATCGCGATTCGTTGTAGCCGCCTGTGGTTACGTAGTCAGCGGCGATCACGGGCATCTGGCGAAGGAGCGGAAATTGGGCCTGGCGCCGCGCCTGGCGCCAGATTGCGTTTGCGGCCAAATCGGGGAGGCGTATTTCGCCCGAGTCTAGCTCCGGAGTTGGTCGGCCGGCCGCTGCGCAGAAACGCGACTTGAGCGGCGCGTCTACTTGACGGCAAAGCGACGGAACATAGCATTCGACAGTCCCTTCTGATCCCAAATGTGGCGGTGAGGTGGTCACTGCGCCGGGCCCTCCTAAGCCCCTGCGTATCGTGACTTCTTGTCCGAGCCCTCACCAGACCCCTACCGCATCCGAATCTCCTAAGGAGTCCGCTTTCATGGCCCGCCCGTTCCATCAGTCTCTCCTGGCTGCCGCCGTCGCTTTCGTTGTTGGCGGCGCGGTCTCGGCGCAGAACGCGCTGCAGGATGCCGTCAATTTGCTCCGCATAAACAAGAAGGACGAAGCCACCGCCGCGCTGCAGGACATCCTCTCCGGTGATCCGTCGAGCGAAGAGGCTCACGCGCTCTACTCGTCCGTTTCGCAGGACGAGTGGTACATGCTGATGACAGAGGCGGGCGATATTCAGAAGATCGCGCGCTCGATCTTGGAGCGCGCCAAGACGGTCGCGGACGAGCGGTCGCGCGATGCCGACGCGATCCAGGCGCTGGTTCGTAGCGCCACCGACGCGGGCAACGACTACGCCACGCGGCGGGCAGCGGCCAACAAGTTGATCAACGATCACGGTGAGTTCGCAGTGCCGGCGCTCTTGACGACGCTCGGCGACGCGGACGACCCGAGCGGGCAGATTCACGCCATCAGCGTTTGCTCTCAGCTCCACACGATCGCGGTCTTGCCGTTGATCGAGGCGCTCAACAGCAGCAACGATCTCGCGGTCCAGAACGCAGCCGCCGCGCTGAACCTGATCGGCGATGCTCGCGCGCTGCCGATGATGAGGCACCTGGCCGATGACGCTCGCGCCAACATCTCGACGATCGCCCAGCAGTTCGTCGACAAGATGGACGCGAGCGGTGATGCGATGTCGATGATGCTCGCGCAGTCGCGGAGCTACTTGGAGGGCAAAGTGCCGACGGGCGGCTTTAGCGACGTGGTCTGGACGCTCAAGGATGACGCCTTGGTCGCGACGGACGTGCCGAGGGTGCTGTATGCGTCGGAGCTGGCCAAAGCTGTCGCTGCGGCCGCGGTGCGGATCGCGCCGGCGAGCGTCGAAGCGCGTAGTTGCCTGGCTGCCGCTAACCTTGCGGAGGCCAAGTTGATCGAAGACTCGATCGCGGCTGGTGAGGAGGCCATGGCGGACATGGGCTCGGTGGCGGCTGAGCTCAAGATCGCTGCGGTCGCTTCCGGCGTCGATTCGATGCGAATGGCGCTTGAGACGGGCGTCGCCGAAGGCCTCGCGCCGCTCGCGTTGGGCGCCATCGAGGTGATGGCTGAGAGCGAGGACCTCGACGACATCAAGCGGAGCACCCTGGTCGAGGCGCTCGCGAGCACGGACAAGCGCATCAAATACGCGGCCGCCGAGGCCCTGGTCCGCGCCAGCCGCGGCGCGGACGTCCCGAGCCTTGAGGGTGTCGTCGGAGCGCTCGCCGAAGCGGTCACCGAAGAGCGGATCAACTCGATCCACGTCATCGCGCCGAGCAGCTTGAAAGGTGAGGTCGCGATCGCCAACGGCGTCCGCGGCAATGCATTCGTTGCTCATGCGTCGGCATTGGACGCGATGGGCGCGCTGCTCTCAGACCCAAGCACAGACGTAGTCGTGATCAACGAGATCCTCTCGGATCGTCTTCCTGAAGACGTGATCGGCATCCTTAACAAGGACGGTCGCTTTGGTCACACCAAGGTGCTGATCATCACGACAGACGAGGACGCGATCAGCGATCGCTTCAGTGACGAGGTCGGTTACATCCAGGCGCCGCTCTCTGCAGAGAGCCTGCAGGCGGCGGTCGTTTCAGCGCTGGATGGCGTTGAGGACGCTGATGGGGACAAGCGCGAAGGCTACGCCAGCAAGGCGAGTAGCGCGCTCCTCAACCTGGCCTTGCGTGGGGCCGACATCGGGGCCGCAGTGGCCAGCCTGGAGCTACAGTTCAACCGTGGCGACAGCGTCGCCGTGTCGGCTGCGCACGCCGTCGGTCTCGCTGGCGGCGAAGCTCAGCTCGCGGCGCTCCTGCGCGCCCTCAAGAGCGGCAGCGGCGACCTGAAGAAGGCCGCTGCGAGGGCGCTGGGGAGCATCCTTGGCCGCATGGCGAACTGTCCCGACAGCGCTGCGCTCGGACTCATGAGCGCGATGGACGCTGCGACCGACGTGGAGCTGCGCGCGTGGATCGCGACGGCGCTCGGACAGGCCAAGATCAGCTCGCAGCAAAAGCTTGAGCTGCTTGAAAAGCTGGGGCGCATCGCGGGCAGCGAAGGCTGATCCGTGGGTGGGGCGGGCGCGGCCCTAGCAAGTTGATTTCCCTGGGGTCCGCTAGCGCTGGGCTGAGGATTGGATCTGCGGCCCGGATGGATCTCTTCGGGGGATTTTGTCCGGCTGACTCGACGCGGCGGCTTCAAATCACGCTGGAAGATGGTCGATAACCTCGATACCTTCCTGCGCCCGAAGCGTGCCGATGTAGCTCAGTTGGTAGAGCAATGCTTTCGTAAAGCATAGGTCGTCAGTTCGAGTCTGACCATCGGCTCCACTCTCCCGAAGGGGGGTATGAGCGGCTGACTGCGGCGACGCAGGCGGCCGTTTCGCTTTGTATGGGCTGGATTTCTTGGGCGACGTCCTGCGCTTCGGTCTGGACTGGCTGCGCTGGATGCCTAGCTTCGCCCTCATGGCTGACTTCACCCGTATCGGCGCGTATGCGTGGCTCGTCTTGGCGCTAGTTGCTTGCCAGTCGTCCCCTCCGCGTCCATGGCTGCGTTATGAGCTCGACGGCCCGACGGACTGGGAACAACTCGGAGGCGGCCGGTTTGGCGGCAACCTCAACGGCGCTGAGGTCGTGATAAGTCTCAATGATCCGGACACACGGGTGTGGGTGGCTGTCGAGAACCGCTCGGAAGACTCGCTGTCCGTGTCTGTGGGGCCGGACGCCGGTGGGGATGATGCTCCCGCCGGTGAGCTGCTAGTCCGTCAGATCGACGGCCCCGCTGCTGGTGGCCCGGCGATGACGTCATACACCGCGATGGAGCCGGTCGCTCTCGATGAGGGCTGGCGCGCGACCTTCTTCCTGGATCGCCCGCTCGGGAGACACATCAAGCTTGGCCAGTATTTCGTGCTCGCGGTAGAAGTTGAGGATGCCGCCGGCGGGAAGCAGCGCGCGCACTTGCCGGTCGTTGGCAAGTTCGGCACGGTCGCGCGCCAATAAGCCGAGGTCGCTGGTGCTGCGCCTCCGCTTGTGACGTGAGGGGCGGGCGGACGGCGTTCGAGGGTGCGGCGTCGGAGCGCTGCGTCTCACTTGCAGGCCGGGGCGACCATGGGTTGCCTCGCTGCTCTCTGCTCGCCGGGGTCGTCTGCGCAGCCGGCTGCGATGCCACTCTGCCGCTTAGCCGCGCGTGATGTCCCAGATCTCAGCGCCGAGGAAGTCCCAAGGCAGTCTGCCTTCGTCGCAGTTCTCATCGGTGGCGAACGCAACATCGACCATATAGACGATGTGGCCGACTGTTTGACCGATGTTGCGCGCGCCGTGCGCGACGCCGGGTGGGATGCGCAGGAGGCGATCCTTACCATCGCCGACGATGAAGCGCATCGTCGTGCCTTCGGTGGGGGAGCCTTCACGGCAGTCGTATAAGACCACCAGGAGCTTGCTGCTCGGAGGAACGTACCATGCGTCCGTTTGGCGGTGGTGCATGTGGAACGCCTTGCAGGCGCCTGGCTCCATCTCCGAGAAGTTCACCTGCTTGACCTCGAAGCCGGGCATCGCCTCGTGCATGCCTGAGGTCAGGCGGCCAAGCTCGGTGATCGCGCCGCCGTCGTCGTTGAAGCGCTTGAGCTCTACGACCTCGACGCCGTCGATCCGCGGCGCGGGCGTGTAGTCCTGCACGGAGAACGCGCCTCTAGCTTTGGCGTTGATCCTCGTCTTGGCGTCTGGGTGCTTGTCTGCGCTCACGAAGGGGTCCCCCTAGGGTTATCGGTATGCGGTGCAGATTTATCAAGCCGCCCTTACTTCTTCGCCGACTTCGCCTTAGGCAGCCGCCAGGGCTTGTCCGGCGTAGGCGGCGCCTGGTCCAGGGTCGCGTGGAGGTGGAACACGACCACCTTCTTCGGGCTGCGCGCGAGCAGCGGGACACCGAAGGTGAACTTAGCCACTGCCTTATCCTCCTTGCCCTTCGCACCTGGCTCGATGGAGAGGGTGCTTGGGACTGGCTCGCTGAACGCGGCCTTTTTCTTGGTGCCGTCGAACACCGAGATCATCTTGCCCTTGGTGGCGAGGATGTAGGAGTCGCGGTCCGTCGGGATATCGACCTCGTCGATGCGCACGAGTCCAAGGTCTCCGTTTGCGGCCTTTGCGTCCGCGAGGTCGTCCTCGGTGAGGCCGTAGCGCTTGGTCACCATGCGCCACTTGCTCGGCTTGCTGTCCTTTTTGGTGCCCTTCTTCTGATCCTCTCCCTTCTTGTTCTTCTTGGCCTTCTCAGCCTCCTTGCGCGCCTTGATCACGGCCTTGTGGCCTTGCTTCACCGCATCGCGCAGCTCTTTCGGGATACCTGCTGCGCGGAAGAACACCGAGTAGAGACCAGGCCCTGTGCCGTTCTCGAACTTCGCCGAGCTGGCGATCGCCCCGAGCAGCAGCGGCTTGGACTGCGATCCCTCGTTGAGGGTCTTGAGCCGCATCTGCTTCTCGTCGAACAGCCAGTTCACGGGCGCGAAGGCGACCGACTCATAGGCGCTGGGGAAGCCGTTTTCGGCGAGCGTGTAACGCTCGCCGCCCAGCAGCTGATCCATGGCTAGTTCTTGGTTCTTTGCGAACGCTGAGCTGTCGAATTGGATGCGCTTTAGTGAGTAGAGGAAGTCGTAGCCAGGCTGCAGGCTCTTGGCGAGCCGGAAGCCGACGCTCTCCATCACGTCTGTCGTTTGCAGCGGGGCGCGGGCGTCGATCAGCAGCTGCACCGGCTCCTGGTAAGACAGGAAGCTGCCGCCCTTGGCGAGGATGAAGTTGCCGCGCCAGGTGGGCTTGTTCTGGAGCATGCGGCCGAGCTTGTGCTTCTGAAGGCCTTTCTCCCACGTCTTGACGAACTCCTTGATGTCGCCGTGGATCGGTTGGAAGCCGAGGTCGCCGCAGAGCTGCCAAACTTGGCCGAACATGTCGACGTGGCCAAACGGGCCAGTCGCGCCAGCGACGGTGCCGACCGGCTTAACCCTAAGGTCCGTGCTCTTCGCCATGCCGAGCAGGTCTTTCTTCTTGGCGGACCACGCGTCTTCTTGCTCTCCGCCGGGCCACGAGTGGACGCCGTCGCCTCGCATGGCGCGGGTCAGCTCGATCTCGGTCGGCAGGCGCATGCCTAAGGACGCGGCGAACCGGTTGGCGTCGCGCCAGCTGGTGAACACGACGGGGAGGTCTCCGATCGACTCGCCCTTCTCGTTCTGGACCTTGTAAGACAGCTCGTGTCCGTGCCGCTCCCAGTAGAGCAGCGTGGCGTTCTCCATCTTAGGGAACGACTTGCGGACGTCAGGGAGCGCTTTCTCGTAGGCCTCTTTGTCGCCCTCTTTCCACCAGTGCATCGGCGGACGTATGTCGCGCCCTGCGGCGCGCTCGGCGTTGACGAAGACTTCGTATTCGCTGTTCTTGACCGGCCATTTGCCGAGGTAGAAGGTCGGCACTGCGATTTGCTTACGACCGATCATCGACGCTGAGCGTCGCATCGCCGTGATGAACTTCTGCGGCGCAGCTTTGTGCGCAACTTCAGGTTTGAACTCAAACGCGGCTTCGGCGCACGCCTTCACGAACTCGTCGATCTCGAGACCTACCGCGACATCGCCAGCTGGCACCTTGAGCAGGAACGATGGCAGCGTGTCCTCGTTTGGCTGCGATGCGCCGCTCTGAGGGCTGTCCGGAAGTTGGGCGCCGCTCGGCGCTTGGCAGGAGGCGGGAGTCGTCGTCGCAGTCGCGAGGAGGGCTCCAAAGGTCACGGTCAGCGCGAAGTGACGCTGTGAGGTCGGTTGCATCGTCTGGAGGGGAGGCAAGAGCACAGATACCCGACACGGAGGCGAGTGTGCCGGGTAACAGAGGGGTCAGGTGACGGTAACGACCTGCGCCTTCGGAGGCATCACCGACTTCTGTCATTGTCGCCGACTTCGCACGTCCGGCAAGGGGCTCGGTCTGTGAGAGCTTTCTCCCATGGTGCCGCCCCTTCTGCGGTTAGCTAAGTTGGCAGCCTCGCTGCGCGGGCGCGGCCGGCCTTCAGAAGAGGAGATCGGGATTTGGCGCGAAGAAGCGGCTGCCTTGCTTCTCAAGGCCGTCGGCGACGAGGACGGCCAGCTCCGGATCAAACTGTCCCCCGGCTTCGGCGCGGAAAAGGCCAACGATCTTCTCTACCGGCCACGCTGGCTTGTAGCTGCGGGCCTCAGCGAGCGCGTCGTAGACCTCGGCGAGCATCAAGATTCTGCCGGGCAGGGTCACGTCTTCGCCCCCGAGCCCATTCGGGTAGCCTTTGCCGTCCCACCGCTCGTGGTGTTGGAGGACCCAGAGCCGGATCTCTTCCTTCATCTGCACGTCTTTCAGGACCTCGTAGCCCATTTGTGGGTGGGTGTTGATGACCTCTCGTTCTTCGGCGGTCAACGGCCCCGGCTTTTGCAAGATCTTGTCTGGGATGCCGATCTTGCCGACGTCGTGGAGGAGACTCGCGAGCCTGAGTGAGGCTCGGTCCTCCTCGGATACACCGCACCGCTTCGCGAGCGTGTCCGTGTAGCCGACGACGCGAGCGGCGTGGCCGCTGGTCGTCGGATCCTTGATCTCGATCGTGCGCGGGATGACCGAGGCGAGCACCTCATTGGTTGATTCCAGCTCGCGGTTGCGACGCTCGAGTTCCGCCTCTTGCAGGACCCGGCGACAGGTCTGCAGCAGGTTGTGCGGGTCGACGGGCTTCACGACCATCTCGGCGACGTGATGGCGCATCGCGGCCTGCGCGCCGTCAAACGACGGCTTGCCGGTCAACACGATCACCGGCGGCGATGGTCGCAGCGCCTGGGCGGATTCAGCGATCTTCGAGCCAAGTTCACTCGCGCCGAGGTAGAGGTCGGTGAGCACCAAGTCGATCTTGTCTGAGTGCAGCGTCGCGATGGCTTCTGTCAGCGATTTTGCGCAAACCACGTCGAAGCCGTCGCGAGTCATTGTTTGGGCGAGCGATCGCAACACATCTGGCTCGTCGTCGACGATTAAGACGCGGCTCGCTGTCTGCCGGTTGTGTTTCGACGCGGCTTGCGAGCGCGATGTTTGTGACCACTCAACAGGACTCGGCGTGGCGCCTTCAGCTCTAGGCATGGGTTCAGAAGCCTCGGAAAATCTCATGATGTCGTGTATCGGTCTCATACATGGGAAGACCGAGAGTTCTCGGCGGGCCGTATCCGCTTGGCAGTCTCCATTTCTAGCGTCGGTGCTCAACATAGTTCTCGCGAATATTCATTAGGGTTCATCGTGGGTCGTCATTGATGAACCCAGTCCCTTGCAAAAGAAGTGCGAGGTCAACTTAGGTCGGGCGAACTGCATCTCGATTTGCGAACCTTGCGGACAGCGCCGAGGGCGCATCGCGCACTATGTCAGACGTCTCATTCTCCCGGACCGTATCACCGTCGCAGGCGGGCCTGCGGTTGGATGTATTCCTGGCGGGCCAGCCCGAGGTTGCGAATCGGAGCCGCGCGAGGCGGATGCTTGACGGCGGGTTGGTCGAAGTCGGCGGGCATCGCGTACGGCCCGGGCTAAACCTGGCGGCGGGCGCTGAGGTTCGGTTTCGGTTGGACCCGACAGAATCTGCGGATCCGCTGTGCCCCGAGTTACCGCTGCCTGAAATCACCAGCCTCTACGACGACTCAGACCTGTGCGCGATCGACAAGCCCGTCGGCGTCGCGGCGCACCCGCCTGAGGGGCGCCACAAGCCTGCGCACACGGTCGCGAGTTGGGCGCAGGCGAGCTTCGGCGCGCTGCCGAAGGTCGATGACGCGAACCGGCCTGGGATCGTGCATCGTCTGGATCGAGAGACCAGCGGGGTCATGTTAGTGGCGAAGTCGCAGGTAGCCTTCGACAGCTTGCGCGCACAGTTTCGCGACCGCGTCGTCGCCAAGGAATACCGGTGCATCGTCTATGGCGAGCCCAGGTTCCAGAGTGATTGGATCGAACGGGACATTGGCACCGACCCGAAGCACCCGGAGCGGATGGCGGTCGTGCAGGAAGGTGGTCGAGAGGCCTCGACCTATTACGAAGTGCTCGAGCGATTCCAAGGCTTCAGCTATCTGCTTTGCCGGCCGAAGACGGGACGCACGCACCAGATCCGGGTACACCTCACCTCGATCGGGCACTCGTTGGTCGGCGACCGGGTGTATCGTTCACGCCGGCGGCAGCATGACCAGTTGCCGGCTGATGCGCCTGCGCCGGGACGTCAATGCCTGCACGCGCGTCAGTTGACGATACAGCACCCTATGAATCACCAGCCGATGACCATCGAAGCGTCGATGCCTCGCGACCTCGAGCAGCTGCTCACTTGGCTGCGTGCGCACCGACCGGCGCGTTGAACTATGCCTAACGTTTGGAGCCAGGACGTGCTTAGTCAGCTCGGGGATGAGGAGGCGACGCAGCGGGTGCGAGCGCGCGACCTCGCCGCGGAGCAGCGCCTTGCCTGCTGCTGTGACCGATCTCAGCTTGAGCACATGGTCACGCCGCGCCGTATCGGTGAGGCGGCCGCTTGGGCCGCCGCGCCGCCGACGCCCACCGACGGCGGCACGTCCGGGGCCTTTTCGCGATGAACACCGCACCTGCGATCGAACTGCGTGGACTCTGCAAGACCTACACGAAGGGGCGCGAGGTCGTGCGCGCAGTGGACGGGCTCGACTTGGTGGTCGCGCGCGGCGAGGTGTTTGGTCTGCTCGGTCCCAACGGCGCCGGTAAGACCACGACCGTTGAGATCTGTGAAGGCCTCACGGTCCCGGACGACGGCGAAGTGCGGGTCCTCGGCCAAGAGTGGCGGGGTGGCGATGACGCTGCGATCCGGGCTCGGATCGGCGTTTGCCTGCAAGAGACCAAGTTCCAAGAGCACGCGACCGTCGACGAGGTGCTGCGGCTGTTCCGGGCCTGCTTTGAACGCGGACGCTCTGTCGAGGAGGCGATCGCGCTGGTGTCGCTGGAGGAGAAGCGTGGCGCGCGCCAGAAGTCGCTGTCTGGAGGGCAGCGGCAGCGCCTCGCGGTCGCGACCGCGCTGTTGGGCAACCCGGACCTTCTGTTCCTCGACGAGCCGACCACGGGGTTGGATCCGCAATCGCGCCGTCAGTTGTGGCGAGTCGTGCGTGACTACCAAGAGCAGGGCGGCACCGTGTTGCTTACGACGCACTATATGGACGAGGCGCAGCAGCTATGTGATCGCGTCGCCATCGTTGACCAAGGCAGGGTCATCGCGCTCGGGTCGCCAGCGGAGTTGATTCGCTCGTTGGGCGCAGAGCACTTTGTGGTGGTGGACCTCCGCGACCCCGATCGCGCGCCGGAAGACGCGGCGTTCCTTTCGCTCCCTGACGTCGTCGCGATTGATCGGCGCGCTGGTCGCATCGAATGCACGGTCGCCTCGGTGCACACAGCGTTGCCGCCGCTGCTTGACATGCTCGAGCAGCAGCGCGTCGACCTCGACGGCCTGACGACGCGGCACGCGACGCTCGAGGACGTCTTCGTCCACTTGACCGGTCGTCACCTTCGGGAAGGAGGTGGGGCGTGAGGTGGCGCGTGGTCAAGGCTGTGGCGCGACAGTCCTTTTTAGAGTTCTGGCGCAGCCCGCAGGCGGTGTTCTGGACCTATGGGTTCCCGTTGATGATGGCGGTGGTGCTTGGGTTCGCCTTCCAATCGGGTGAGCCGGAGCCTGTGACGGTCGGGGTGGTTGACTCGCCGGTCGCGCGGCAGCGCCTCGCGCTGCTGGAAGCAGATCCGCTGCTCAAGGTCGAGTGGCTGTCGGTCGCGGCGGCAGACCGCGCCCTCGGCCGTGGTCGCGTGGCGCTGACGGTTCGGTGGGAAGAGGCGGGCTCGCGAGAGGTCCTGCGGAGCGATCCTGCGCGGCCCGAGGCGACGCTCGCGCGGCTGCTCGTTGAGCGTCGTATGCGAGCCGCATCCTCAGATGATCCAGGCTATGAGCGCCCGGTTCACGAGATCGAAGACCGCCCAGGGTCACGCTACATCGATTTTTTGATCCCCGGTTTGATCGGCTTGAACCTGCTTGGCGCCGGGATGTGGGGGGTCGGCTTCAACCTCGTACAGATGCGCGTAGGGAACCTGCTCCGCCGCATCTTTGTCACGCCGATGAGGCGCTCGGAGTTCCTCGCGGGTTACTTGCTCGGTCGCTCGATCCTCGTGATCCCCGAGGCCTTCGCGATCATGGCATTCGGGGTGTTCCTCTGGGGCGTGCCGTTCCGCGGCAGCCTGCTCGCCGCGCTGGTGTTGGTCATCGTCGGGGGGTGGGTGTTTACGGCCATCGGGTGCTTGCTCGCCTGTCGAGCACGCACCACGGAGACGATCGGCGGCTTGATGAACGCTGTGCAGCTTCCGATGTGGGTCCTCGGCGGGACGTTTTTCGCGAACGAGGGGCTGGAGGGGCCGATGCGCTGGGCCGCCGAGAGCATGCCGCTCACGCACGTGAATCGAGCGCTGCGCGATGTGATGCTTGAGCCGGGCACGTTGCTTGATGTTTGGGCCCCGATCGCCGCGCTCGCTTTGACAGGTGCGCTGTGCTTCACGCTGGCGATGCGCTGGTTCCGTTGGCAGTGACGCGCGCCGGCCCGGTCAGCGTGGCCGCTCTTTAGCTGTCGTGGCACGACAAGCTCTGATCGTGCAGGCACAGCGGGACGCGCTCGTTATTTCGGCGAGTCCGCTGTTAGCCGCAGCACTGGGAACGTCTCACCGGTTTGGGCCTCGAAGAAGTTCCAGGTCGAGAGCCCGTCCTCGCTGAGCGGCTCTAGTAGCGTCGCGGCGACGCGCGCCAGCCGCTGATTGGCCGGGACGATCAGGGTGCCAATTGGTAGCTCGTGAGGTCTCTCGGGCTGCCACTCACCGACAAGCTCGAGCGCTTGGTGTCCTTGATAGGGACGCTTCGGCTTGCGCTTCTTGGTGACGTGAAATTGACGGCCCCTCGTCTCGACGGTCTCCGTGGTCGCTCGGAACGTCACCCCGTGCGACCTTAAGCGCTCTAACACTTCTGCGCTCGGCGTCAGGACGGCCCACGCCGCAGGGAAGCGTCGACGCTGTGAAGCGCGGAAACGGCGCACCACGCGCATGTGCTCGGGAGCGCTCTTGTCGAGGCGCGCGTAGCGGGTCGGGCGGCCGCCCTTGCCGGGGAAGCGCTTCACCTCTCCGACGAGCACCGGCAGCAGCTCCGGCGGCGCGAAGGCGGTCCCGGTGCCGAACCAGACGGGCTCGGCGCCGTTGATCACTCTTCGATCTGCCGCTGCCATCACCGCTCGCGCCTCGGGCTCGTGCGCCACGAGGTCGATCAGCATGCCAATGACAAAGGACTTTGTGGCCTTGATCCGGGTCGAGAAGTCCGCGTAGCTGTAGGCCTCGCTGAGGACGCTGAAGCGGTTGCGAAGCCCGAAGTAGTTGATGCCGTACCGCGCGCGACTGTCGTAGGTGAACCATCCCCGCTCGCCTTTGCGTGAGCTCGGCGCGCCACCGCCGTCCCAGTCACGTGTCTGGAAGTTGCCGTAGTCGAACGTCTCTACGCCTTGGCGCTGAAGCGCGACGCGGGTGCGCTCGAGCAGGGCGCGCGTGAAGCGATCGACGGCAGCGTCGACGTTAGGGTTCAGGCTCGGCGCGTAGGTCAAGTGGTAGCCGTGGTGTGAGCCGTTGGTCGTGTGAAGATCGACGAACAGGTGGGGGTCGACTTCGTTGAATAACCTCAACAGCGCGCGTGTCTCTGGCGCGTCGGTCTTGATGAAGTCGCGGTTGAGGTCGAGCCCCTGAGCGTTGGCGCGCGTGCCGACGGCGTCTGGACCGTTTTGACCGGGGCGGTTGCCGATCTTGATCGCCTCGTTGCCGTCTACGTTGTAGATCGGCACGAACCACACCGTGCAGCGCGTTAGGATGTCGGTGTGCTGCCCCAGCGCGATCTCCCGGAGCACCTCTTGGACGGCCTCCTTGCCCTCGACCTCGCCTGCGTGGATGTTGCCGATGATGACGACGCGGAGTTGCGTGTTCGTGTCAGCGTCTGGCAGCGCTGCGCGGACGAGGAGCAGATCGCGCCCCTTCGTCGACGAGCCCATGGAGTCGACCGTCAGCCGGTCGGCGTGCGGCAGCCGCTCGCAGGCCTTGATGAAGCGCGTGACGTCCGCTGCGCGCGAGGTCTGCTGGTATTCGCTGGCTTCGGCGACCGTGCGCGGGGGCGTCACAGTCTGGGCTGCCAAGCCGGCCGCGAGCAGCGCGGATGACAGTGGGCTAAGGAGTCGGCAGCTCATGCCCCCGTCGTACTCCGCTAGCGCACCCGAGGCCACCAGGCTTTATGAATCAGCGCGCGGGCGCACGCTTAGGCGACTTTTTCTTTGTGGCTGGGCCCTGCTGTGGCGCGGTGCTTTGCAGCTCTAGTCTGCTCAGTTGACCGTCCCTGTTCCTGTCGGCCTTCCTCATTAGTGCGTTGGCCCAGCGCAGCAGGTCTGGGTCGAGCGATCGGAGCACGCCTCGGAGTTCGTTCAGATCGATAGCGCCGTCCTTGTCGCGGTCGCCGTCAAACCACGGCTGCGGTAGCGGGCTGATGCCGGTGGACTTTGCGAGTCCGGTGATCGGTAGGGATTGGAACCACGGTGCCAGCTCGACCTCGCTGACCGTGCCGGACGCGTCGAGGTCCAAGCGAGTCATCGGCGCGGCAAGCGTCGGCGGCATGCCGGTCGCCTGCAGCAGCTTTTGGATCTCCTCGGGAGAGAGGGCGCCGTCGCCGTTCTTGTCGAACGTCTGGATGAAATCCTGTAGCGGCGTCGGCTTCTGTGGAGGCGCCTCGGGCATCGTGTAGGAGCGGCACGTGCGGACCCGGAAGACGCCGCCTACCTTGAGCCCTCGGCGGAATCGATGGTCGAACTCGCGCCAGCTGACGAAGCCGTCGCGGTCAGAGTCGAATCGAGCGTAGCCCTGGTGGTCCCTTGGAGACGGTAAGAAGTCGAACGCGTCCACGGTCTCGAAGACGTCGAGGCGGTCGTCGCTGTTGCTGTCACAAGCCCTGAATAGTTCACGCGATACCGACTCTCGATAGGCGCCTCGGTAGCGGCGTTCTTTGCCCGGAGGCTGGTATTTCGTCTCGGCGCTGCCAGCGCCGCTAGCGCC